>ERZ650302.187-NODE-187-length-31297-cov-15.311696_pt1 | contig 31297 bp, 26 predicted proteins | sample MGYA00376238_ERZ650302 | MGnify/ENA primary metagenome ERZ650302 (study PRJEB26733, sample SAMN07839298) | wastewater metagenome | biome: urban; feature: wastewater treatment plant; material: waste water | place: USA: North Carolina | collected 2016-04-28 ... | reverse complement strand
TAACTAAAATCTACTATATTATAGTCTGTATATATACATTTGATAACTTCATATTTACTAAGAGGGCCTTCATTTTTATTCCAATAATCTTTTAAATTTATATCAAAATCTAATATTATCATATAGTTAAGATTTCCGTCTTTAAATACTTTTCCTTTATTTCTATATGTAGTAAGTCCCATAGTATTACCTACACTATCTGAAATATCTTTTACTAAATAAGCTATCTCATCTTCTACCATATCTATATAACTAGTAGCATAACATTCATTTAGTAATGTTACTAATGGATGTTTATTATCTATAAAAAAAGATTCTTTATACATATATTTTTTAAATGTACTTAATTGGGAGTAAAGTATATTATCCAAATTATTATTCGGATACAAAGGTACTTTATTAAACATTCTGTCGTTTCCAGTATTGAATATATTAAACATGATTTGGTTCCTATTATGTATTATTGTATTATTAAGTTATCATAAATTTAATTTATATATAATATATATGATAGAACTATTATCTATAGATTGTGTAATGCAATCTGTATTACATACTGTAATCTGTTTACGGCTTAAATATTTTTTATTTAGAAATGTCTAAATAATAATAACATATTATTTAAGTACAAACTATAGGCCTATAGTTTTAAAATTTATATATAAAGAGGAATTAACAATGGCATTAAAACCATCAGAAAACACTAACAGTGGTACAAATGATTTAGAGGCGTTATTAAACAATAACACACAACAAACACAAAATGTTGAAAATAATATTAATAACAATAATGGTGGATTACTTATTCTTGGTAATATAGTAAATGGTAGTGTTGAATTACACCAATCTAAAATGAAAGAGTTATTATCTAATAAAGGTATTGAAGTAACAGCTATTACACAATTAAATAGTAACTTAGATTACCCATTAATTGTATACTCAATCTTAAAAGATAAAACTATTTTCTACTATCCAACTATCGTTGTAGATGATGCTAAAAAAGGACCATCTATTCATAACTTTATAGATAGTTTAATATCTAAAGATAGTAAAATTATTTATGCTCCAGATGCAAAATATGAAGATGAGATTGATGGTGGAAAAGTAAGAGCTATCTTAATGGATAAATATGGAAAACAAAATTGTGAGCAAGGTGTTTGTGTAGGTGTATCAGTTGCATACTATAATACAAATACATATAGTTCAATCGATAGTTATGTAAATAAACTATTATTAGGTGGTATCCATAGAGCTGCTGGTTTAGACCAAAATATTAATTTTGATAAAACAAAATTAATTGATTTTATAAATAGATTCTCTGATTTGAATATTTTGGTTATTGGAGATACTATAATTGATGAATATATTACTTGTGATGCTATTGGTATGAGTCAAGAAGACCCTACAATAGTTGTAACTCCAATTTCAAATAAAAAGTTTATAGGAGGAGCTGCAATTGTGGCTTCCCATGCTAAAACTTTGGGTGCAAATGTTTCTTATGTTTCAGTTTTAGGAGATGATGAAAATTATGAATTTACACATGATTATTTAACATCTTTAGGAATAAATACTTATTTATTAAAAGATAGTACAAGACCAACAACTTTAAAACAAAGATTTAGAGCTCAGAATAAAACTTTACTTAGAGTAAATCACTTGAAACAACATAATATTTCAAAAGATTTAGAAGAAAAAATATTAGAAAATTTTGTTGATGATTTAGAAGATTATGATTTGATAATTTTTTCTGATTTTTCATATGGAGTTTTAACAAAAAATATTATTGAAAATATAACCTTATATGCTAAAAAGAAATCAATAGTTATGGTTGCTGATTCACAAAGTTCTTCTCAAATTGGTGATATATCAAAATTTAAAAATATGGATATCGTAACACCTACCGAGAGAGAAATAAGATTATCAATAAATGATTTTGAATCAGGTTTAGTTGTATTATCTGAAAAATTACATAAAAAATCAAATTCTAAGTATATATTTACAACTTTGGGTAGTGAGGGAATTTTGATTTACAATTCAACTCAAAATGAATTATTAACAGATAATATTCAAGCATTAAATACTAATGCAAAAGATGTAAGTGGTGCAGGGGACTCTTTATTAACTTGCTCTTCAATGGCAAAAGTTGTGGGGGCAAATATTTGGGAAAGCGCATATCTTGGTTCAATAGCTGCTGCTATTCAAGTAAGTAGAGTTGGAAATATTCCAATAAAAAAAGAAGAACTATTGCATGAATTGGATTTTAAATGAAAGCTTTACTTCTAGCTGCAGGATTAGGAACTAGGCTTAAGCCTATTACAAATTATACCCAAAAATGTTTAGTTCCTATCAATGGTAAACCTTTAATAGAGTACTGGTTAGAGAACTTGTCAGATGTTGGAATAGAACATTTTTTAATAAATACCCATTATTTTAAAGAGCAGATGGAACAGTTTGTGTTAAAATCAAAATTTAGAGATAAAATCACTTTAGTGTATGAAGAAGAATTATTAAATACTGGAGGAACTATTTTAAAAAATAAATCTTTTTTTGATAAAGAACCTTTTTTTGTAGTTCATGCTGATAATTTATCTTTTTGTGACTTTAAAGAGTTTATTAAAAAACATAAAATTAGTCAACATCCAATTACTATGATGACTTTTTTAACTGATAATCCAAGTAGTTGTGGTATTGTAGAGTTAGATGAATATGGTATTGTTAGAAATTTCTTTGAAAAAATTAAAAATCCACCAACAAAGTTGGCAAATGGTGCTGTGTATATTTTTGATTCTAAAATTTTTGATTTCTTAGAAAATTTAAATAAAGAAAGAATAGATATTAGCACGGAAGTATTACCTAATTTTATTGGTCAAATAGCAACTTTTCATAACGATGTTTATCATAGAGACATCGGAACTATTGAAAGTTATGCATTGTCTCAAATTGAAATATTAAATATCAAATTAGATAAAATTTAAAAAATATATAGGATTAACAATGAATGAAATTCAAATAAAAGATAGAAAAATAGGATTAAATTTTCCTCCTTTAATTATTGTTGAAATTGGAATAAATCATGAAGGTAGTCTAAAAACTGCTTTTGAAATGGTAGATGCAGCTTGGAGAACTGGAGCTGAGGTTATCAAACATCAAACTCATGTAGTAGAAGATGAAATGAGTAAAGAAGCCAAAAAAGTTATTCCTGGTAATGCATCAGTATCTATTTATGAGATAATGGAAAGATGTGCATTAAATGAAGAAGATGAGATAAAACTTAAAGAATATGTAGAATCAAAAGGTATGATTTTTTTGAGTACTCCCTTTTCACGAGCAGCAGCCAATAGGCTTGAAAGAATGGGAGTAAGTGCTTATAAAATAGGCTCAGGAGAGTGCAATAATTATCCTTTAATAGAGCATATCGCCTCTTTTGGGAAACCCATGATTGTTAGTACGGGAATGAATGATATAAAATCGATTAAAAAAACTGTTGAAATATTAGAAAAGCATAAGATAGCCTATGCTCTTCTACATACAACTAATCTTTACCCTACTCCTGTAAATCTTGTAAGACTAGGTGCCATGCAAGAGCTTCAAAAAGAGTTTCCAAATGCAATTATTGGACTTTCAGACCATACAACGTCAAATAGAGCTTGTTTTGCCGCAACTGCTCTTGGAGCTTGTATATTGGAAAGACATTTTACAGATAGAATGGATAGACCTGGACCAGATATTATCAACTCTATGGATCCAATAGCTTTAAAAGAACTAATAATAGGAAGTAGTGAAATTGCACTTATGAGAGGTGGTAAAAAAGAGGCAGCAAAAGAAGAGCAAATAACAATAGATTTTGCTTTTGCGACGGTAGTTTCAATTAAAACAATAAAAAAAGGTGAAAAATTTACAAAAGAAAATATTTGGGTAAAAAGACCAGGTACTGGCTCTATAAAAGCAGAATATTTTAATCAACTATTAGGAAAAATTGCAAATAGAGATATAGACTATGATGAACACATTGACTGGAGTGATATTAATGAATAAAAGTAATTTATATGATTTAAAGAGGAGCTTTGAATATGAAAATGGATATATGGCAACAGCTGAGCCTAGAAGATTTAGTAAATTTATAACTCATTTGGAGTTTTTTAACATGACTTCTGATTTAAGAGGAGAAATTCTCGAATTGGGAGTATTTAAAGGAAATTCTCTTTTTAGATGGTTAAAATTTAGAGACTTACTTGAAAATACATACTCTAGAAAAATTATAGCATTTGATGTTTTTGGTGAATTTCCAAAAACAGAATTTAAAGTTGATAATAAAAAGAGAGAACTTTTTATTAATGAAACAAAAGGAGGTATTGGTATAAACTATGAAGAATTAATGTTTTTATTAGAAAAACAAAATCTAAATAACAACATTGAAATAGTAAAAGGTGATATTCTAAAAACATTACCACAATATTTAGAGAAAAATCCTGAGCTCAAAATATCTTTACTCCATATAGATGTTGATTTATATGAAGCAACTGACATAGCCTTAAAACTTTTATATGATCATGTTGTAACTGGAGGAATTATCATATTAGATGATTATGGTGCATTCTCTGGTGCAAATAAAGCCGTTGATGATTTCTTTAAAAATAAATGTGAAATTAAAAAACTAAAATATTCTCATGCAATTGGATATGTACTGAAATGAAAAAAATAATATTTCTAACTGGGACAAGAGCAGATTTTGGGAAACTAAAATCACTTATAAAGATAACTCAAGATTCACCATTATTTGATGTCCATATATTTGTTACAGGCATGCACATGATATCAAAATATGGAAAAACTATAAATGAAATATATAAATCTAATTTTAAAAATATTTATCCATATATTAATCATGACAATATAGACCATATGGATAGAAATTTGGCAAAAACAATAGATGGATTCTCTCACTATATTTTTGAATTAAAACCAGATTTAATTGTAGTTCACGGAGATAGAATTGAAGCTATGGCTGGAGCTATTGTTGGAAGTTTAAATAATATACTTGTAGCACATATAGAAGGTGGTGAAGTATCTGGCACTATTGATGAGTTGATTAGGCATTCTATTTCTAAACTAGCACATATTCATCTCACTTCAAATGAAGAAGCAAAAAAAAGACTTATTCAAATGGGAGAGTATGAATCAAATATATTTACTATAGGAAGTCCTGATTTAGATATTATGAATTCAAAAGATCTACCAACTTTAGAATTTGTAAAAGATTATTATCAAATTAATTTTGATAAATATGCTATTTTGATGCTTCATCCAGTTACAACAGAGATTTATAAATTAAAAGAACAAGTTAAACTTCTTGTTGATTGTTTGATAGATAGTAGTTTAAATTGTATTGTAATTTATCCTAATAATGATATAGGATCAGATTTTATTTTAGAAGAGTACAAAAGATTTGAAAATAATCCAAAATTTAGAATTTTTCCATCCCTAAGATTTGAATATTTCTTAGTAATTTTAAAAAATGCTCAATTTACAATAGGAAATTCAAGTGCTGGAGTAAGAGAAGCACCTTATTATAATATTCCAACTATAAATATAGGAAATAGACAAAATAATAGGGTAAAATCAAAAAATATAATTTCTATTGATTTTCAAAAAGAGATTATAATATCAGCAATAAATTTAGTTCTAAGTTTTGAAAAAATACCTAGAGATATAAATTTTGGTGATGGTAATAGCGATAAAAAATTTTTTGAACTTTTACAAAAAAATAGTTTTTGGAAAATATCAAATCAAAAACAGTTTAAGGATTTATAAGTGAAAATAATTTCTATAATTCCAGCTCGTGGAGGATCAAAAGGACTCCCTAAAAAAAATATTTTGGAACTTGCAGGTAAACCTCTTATAGCTTGGACTATTGAATCTAGTCTAAAATCAAAATATATATCAAAAACTATTGTTAGTAGTGATTGTGATGAGATTCTAAATATTTCAAGTAAATATGGTTCAGAAATTTTAAAAAGACCTGATGAATTAGCAAGAGATACCACACCAACAGAACCAGTTGTAGAACATATATTACAAAATATTAAAGATTTAGGAAATTATAGTTATTTAGTTTTACTTCAACCAACTTCTCCTCTAAGAGATGAAAAAGATATTGATGAAGCTATTAGCAAATTAATACAAGAAAAAGATGCTACGGCATTAATTAGTGTAAAAGAGATTGATAATAAAATCTTAAAAGCTTTTAAAATAAATAATAATGGCTATTTAGAAGGAATATCAAATAATAAATATCCATTTATGAGAAGGCAGGATTTACCAAAAGTTTTTATGCCAAATGGTGCTATATATATAATAAGTATTAACGAATTTTTAAAAACAAAAAGACTATTTAGTGATAATGCTATTTCATATTTAATGAATGAAGAAAAAAGTTTAGATATTGATACAATAGACGACTTTGAAAAAATTAAGAACTATATTTAATGCTAACAATTATTTAAAACGAAAATACATTACAGTAAAAGGTAGACTTTGACAAAACAAGAGTTAATCCAAAAATTAAACCAAATTGAATGGGAAGATTTTGAAGTAAAATTAGCTTCACAAGGTGTTCCAAAAAGCATTTGGGAAACTGTAAGTGCTTTTAGTAATACTTCAGGTGGTTGGATAATCTTTGGAGTAGAAGAAAAAAATAAAAGTTTCAATATTGTTGGAGTTTCAAATCCATCAAAACTAGAGCAAGATTTTCTAAATACTTTAAATACCGATAAGTTTAATACAAAAATATTTCCTAAAAGTGAAATTTTTAACTTTGATGACAAGATAGTTTTAGCCTTTTATATTCCTATATCAAATAAAAAACCAATATATTATAACTCTTTATCAAATACCTATATTAGAAATGGAAGTGGTGATAGAAAAGCCACAAAAGAAGAGATAGATACGATGTATAGAGATCAATCTTTTGGTACAAAAACATCAGAAATTATAGCTAATTTTTCAATAGATGATTTATCTATGACTTCTTTAAAGCAGTACAAAGAGTATCTTCAAACTGCAAATCCAACATCGCACTACAATAAACTAAGTATCGATGAATTTTTACATAAAGTTTCAGTTTTAGTAGATAAGAAACCTACTTTTGCTGGATTATTGTTTTTTGGAAAAAGAGATAGTATAAATAGATATTTTGTAGATTTTAGAATAGATTTATTTGAAATACCAGCTTCAAATATAAGTGAATCAAAAACAAGATATACATATAGATTACCAGAACAAGAAAATCTTTGGGACTATTATTTCATACTTTTTGAAAGAATAACTATGCGATTGGACAAGCCTTTTAAACTAGATAATTTAGGTTTTGCAAAAGAAAATTATCCTTATTTAGAAGCTTTAAGAGAAGCTCTTGTGAATATGCTTATGCATGCTGATTATTTTTCACCTATAAAATCTCGAATTAGGGTTTTTAATGATAAAATAGAGTTTTTCAATGCAGGAAGTTACCCAAAACCAGTAGAATATTTTTTAGAAAACGATATTTCAATACCTAGAAATCCTATCTTAGCAAGACTTTTTAGAGCAGTAAAACTAGCTGAGAATGCTGGATATGGTTTTGATAAAATGGTAGATGGATGGAAATATTATACCGATATACCAATAGAATTTAAAAGTGATTTAGATAGTAGTTCAACTATATTTTATTTACCAAATAGTAGTACTTACCAAGCTACTGACCAAGCTACTGACCAAGCTACTGACCAAGCTACTGACCAAGCAATTTTAGAGTTTTGCAAAGAACCAAAAACTATGCAAGAAATTATGCATTTACTCAATATGTCTCATAAAACATATTTTAGAAAAACTATTTTAAATCCACTTTTAGAAAAAAACATTTTGAGTTTAACTATTCCTGATAAACCAAAAAGCCCAAAACAAAAATATATTATAACAAAAGGCAAAATATGACTCAAGCACAAATACAATTACAAAATGCACTTACAACAACTTTTTTAGCAAATCTGGCCTTTTTAAGTGAGTTCGATAATGAACTATATCATAGAGTAGATGAACTATCTCGTATGATAGAAAATGGAACTTACAAAGAAAAATATTACTTAGAATTTATTATGGAAGATGGAGATTTTGATATATATGATGTTGTAAATAATAAATATTTGTATAATAGAAAACCAAAGAAATTTAATACTGACTTAGTAAAAAAAGTTGAATTTGATGATAAAAATTCTATTTTAAATTTGCAACAACATTTTCTTAAATATGAAAAAATCGAAATAAACAAAGATAAAAGATTTGATATTGAAAAACAATCAGATTTCTTATATTTTACAATATCAGATATGCAAGAATACACAGATATAACAAAAGAGTATCTTGAAAATAGAAAAAGGGCTTTAAAAAAGGTAGAAAAATTTGTATTTTTGGGAACACTTTTGGGTCGGCATATACCAAGAATTGCAGAAAAAATTGATGCTAGTTCATATTTAATATTGGAAAAAAACCTTGAAATATTTAGGTTGTCATTATTTACTGTTGATTATACAATTCTTGCAAAAAAAGGAGCAATTTTCTCTGTTATGGATAAAGAATTGTATCAAAGTAGGGCAATTTATGATTTTTTTAGTATAGAAGATATTAAAAATTATCTAATAAAATTCTCAACAACAAACATCAATATTAATTCATATATTGATTCTATACTTACAAATTTAAATACATTAGAACCAACATCTTATGATTATAATAGAAGATTATATTCTCATTTGAATAGAACAACAAAGTTATTAAGTAGTAATTATAAAACTATTCTTTTTAATAAATTGAAGAAAAATTGTAAATTTTTTAATGATATTCCTATTTTATATATAGCAGCAGGACCATCTTTAGATGAAAATATGGATTGGATAAAACAAAATCAAAATAAATTTTTTATAGTAACTATAGGTGCGGCATATAAAAAATTGTTAGCAAATAATATTAGGATTGATATGATAACTACTTTAGATGAAAAAGAAGAGTTGAATACTTTACAATTTGATGATGAAAGTGTAAGTAAACTATCAAAACAAACTATTATTTTGGCATCAACTATTACTTATTATAAAATATTAGAAAAATTGTCTACAAAAAATCTATATTTATTTGAAGTTTTTAGTTCTTTACATAAAAATAATAAATCTTTTAGTGGTTTTAGTATAGGAGAAGTTACTTTAAATATACTTTTTTATTTAAATCCTAAAAAAATATATATAGTAGGATTGGATTTATCTTTAAATCAAAATACAGGAGAGTCTCATTCTGAAAATGCAAATTCTTCAGTAACAAAACTAAATTTAGAAGATAAGCAAACAAGAGATACTTTTGAATCTCAAAAAAGCCTTATTAAAGTAAAAGGAAATTTAGAAAAAGAGATATTTACTACTCCATTTTTTTATGCTTCTATACAACATATAAATAACGAAATTATTTGTGAGAAAAATAAATCAATAAAAGTGTATAATCTTTCAACACACGGAGCATTTTTTGAAAGCACAATAAGTAAAAAAACATCTAATATTAAAATAGATACATTTAAAGAAATATCATTAGATTTTTCACAACTTTTATCAATTTTAAAAACAAATTCTGAAAATAAACTTGTTGAAGAATCTAAAAAGGATTTACAAAAAGGACTTGATATTTTGGAAAAGAGTTTTAAAAAAGATATAGAAAGTTTTAAATCAGCTGAATTTATAAATTATGATGCTTTTTTGGAAGATATAGTAAAATTAACTTTGGAAAGTAAAAAGATTTCTCATTTATATCAAATATTTGTATTTTATAATGAATTGATTATTCCTTATTTATCTTACTTCTTTAATAACAAAAAAATTAAAAAAGAGTATAAAATTTTAAATAAAACTAAAATGTATAAGAATGTATTTATTGGACATACTGGACTTATTCAAGGAATTCCAGAAAAAGCAGTTAATGTATGGAATTTAGATTCTCCTAATATTTGTTTTAAATTATTTTTCAAGCTACTATAGTCATTGGTCTTAGTTTTATCTTGATAACCTGAACCAAAATATAGAATTAAGCTCTTTTCAATAATATCAGCTTCTGTTGCAATATCAATCTCATTTAACCAACTATTGCCTATGAAAAAATCAAAACCTAGCTTTTGTTCACTACTAATTGAAACTTCAAATAAGTTATAGCATATAAAATAATCTCGAAATTTCTTTTTATTATTGTTTCCTAGTAGTACACGAGAGAGTCCAGAGTGACTTAAATTAAAAGGTCTCTTCTCTGGGTTTACAGTTAAGCCAATATATTCAACTTTATTAGATATTCCTAAATTTATACCAAATATTTTCAAAAAATCATGCACGCCCATAGTTAAATCTTGGTTATTTTCAAAATCAAATATGACACTAGTTTGAGTGACTGATATCTTTGAAATCTCAACTATCTCACCTGTCTGACCTAATGAAAAAATTAAATTAGCCCTAGGAACAAATATTGACCGACGAACGCTATTATCTATAACAATAGAAAATTTCATACTTTTACGAGAGATTGTAAAACGAGGTTGTTTACTTGGGTCAAATCTAATCATTTTTCTAGAACAAATAAAATATATAAACTTTTTTTCAAAACTATTTTTAACGGTATTTTTAATTTCTTTTAAGTGATTTCGAGTTGCTTGACTAACATCTATATTATTATTTAATTCATCGAGTTCACTGAAATTGTTTAACCATAAAAAAGTACATTCTTGTAATGCAATTCTTATGCTTTTCTGAACATTAGCATATGAATCTAACTCTTTAATATCCTTGAGAATACCTCTATGCATAGTTGATTTTCCAAAAACTTAGGTAAGTTGTATTATGAAAATTGGTAGTGGTTTGAAAAGTATGCTGACTAAAACATGAATATGCTAAAAGTTAGTAAATCAAAGCTTTCAGAGGTCAATTGATATTATAAGTTTTTAAATAACATACTTTTCAAACCACTACCTGAAAATTTACTTATAGATTACAGATATTTTATCTAACAAAAAAAAGCCTTTTTTCTGCTCGTGTGCAAGCCACGTAAAACATATTGCGAGTATTTTCTTCGTGCATTTCAGAAAAATCTTTTGTGTTTAAAACTACATTTTTAAATTCTAGACCTTTAGATGCATGGATAGTCATAGCGTAGTTTTTTGTTTTATCTAATCGATAAAATTGCTTGGTTTCAGGTAATTTTAGAGAATTCACAATTTCTTCAAAATGCTCTTCTTTTATAAATCCTATATGATAATTTAAAGCCTTTAATGTATCTAAACTAAGGTTATTCTTAAATCCTCGAATTAATTCTCTCGCTGTTTGACTTTTTAAATTTGGTAAAAATCTTTCAATATAAATAAATTCAAAACTTATATCACTAAAAAATAACCTAAATAATAAATTTAAATTTTCCTCATATATGGCATCTTTTGATTGTTCTCTAATAAACTTAGGTAAATCAATAACTATTAAATTATAATCTTCAATAATCTGACCACTATACGGCTTACCTAAACTCCAAAACAAAAAGCATAGTCCTTTATGGAGGAATTTTTCTTCATTGAAAGTTTCAATTATTCGAGATAGGTTATCTATGGTTATAATCAATACCCCATAACTAGTGTCATCTTCTTTACTTATCAAAGATTGCGTTGGAATAGTATAGTTTTCAGCACACTGCGAAATTAACTCATGACAACGAAAATTTCTTGTCAGTTCATAGATATTGTTTTCAAAATGGGAAATTGACTGCATATTTCTGAAGGCTTGAGAGTTAGCTCCTCGAAAACCATAAATCGTCTGATTAGGATCTCCAACGAGCACCACCTGAACACCAATATCTAATAAAACCTTGATAATTTGATATTGTAATTGATTGTTATCTTGTGCCTCATCGATATAAATTGCTTCAAATCGACTTTGTAAATACTTAGGGATGTAGCTATTAGTATTTAACGTTTCTAACGCATATTGGAAAATGTAATCTCCCTTGGGCTCTTTACTCCCAGTTATCACATGGTTAGTTTTAAATTTATTTAACCATTCACTTAGACTTGTTGATTTATCATAGAAGTCAAATAAAATTTTCTTGTTTCTAAAATGACTATCAAATGCTAGTACATGGTTTATCAAAAAGGCATGAAACGTCAAGACCATGACTTGCTTGCCATGTAACTGTTTTAATTTTAAGCGAATATCTTCTGAACTTGTTTTTGTAAAACTGATAATAGCTATATTTTTCCAAGGCTTAATCTGCTTAGCTTGGTTTACTGCTCTTCTAACTAAAGTATTAGTTTTTCCAGAACCTGCTTTTGCTATTATCATTGCTGACGAAAATTTACCAGGAAAAATAATAGCTTGCTGTTCTTCAGTAGGCTCAAAATTACTCATTAGTAAGTGCCTTTAAACATTGGAATTTTTCATGTTCGTAAATCTTCTGAGCCTCTACAAGAGTTAAACTTTCTAATAACTCCCACATATTTATCCATTTAGATTCATATAAATTTTCGACAAATTCTTTTTTATCATCTATTTGTAAACAATCCCATAAATCATTTTCTAAATCTAAATCAGATAAATAAATACCTAGATTAGCAAAATCCAAAATATCGCTTTGATGATTGGTTAAAACAAAATTTCTTAATTCATCGTAACCAGTTGCTTGAGAACTAATTTTAATCTTTGAAGAGCTTGGGTTAATGATATTGTAAAGATCCACACATCGATTGAATCCCAAAGCTGTATATTTCTGAGCCTCACCTTTTTTTGTTCTTGATTTTGCAACATCATTATCAGTCTTCATTAAGACCTTTATCCCCAACCCTACTAGGACTTGAAGATATTTATCAAAATAAACTCCGTTAATACTTTGTATTACAATATCTTTTCTGTCTATTTCTAATGTATCAAGCACCCACTCAAAAAGTAATTTTTCAGAAGGTCCCTCTACCAATAATACTCTGTTTACAAAAAGGCATTGAGCCAAGTTTTCCATTAAAATATTTTTGAGATGATTATATTGACCACCAACATTTGCAATTTCTGACTTAACTTTAATTTGGAAATCTTTTTTATAAAGTCGGATTAGGTTGGCTTGGTCGCTAATTTTGAAAAATAATTGGGGTGAATGGGTGACTAAAAACAAGAAAGGATTAAAACTTTCACTAAAAATCGTCTTGGATAACTCTATTTGTGATGCAATAAACAAATGGTTTTCAGGCTCTTCGATTAGCAAGATAGGAATTCTACCATTCGCATTTTTACCTTCTCTTAGCAAATAGCTAATAATTGCATACATGACTTTTCTGATACGTCCATCACCTGCTGTTGGATAGAGTTTTGGCTCTTCATCATCAAGACATTTATCAAACATAAAAATATTTAAATTACTATGCAGTTCTCCAAACATATGGTTAGGGCGAATTTTAATTTGATAATTATCATCGAATAATTCAAGCTGTGCATTTAAGCTTGATTCCATATTAGCTACGGTTGAAAGTTCTGAAATACTGCTGTTTAAAGATTTATTAAAGTCTCTAATTCTGCCTTCAATTGCTCTATCTTCATCATTTGGCGTATGGTTGTTCAGTAACTCACTCTTAAAATCTTTAAAAGTTGAGCTTGTGTTATTTTGAGCAGGAATAAAAGTACAATAAAATATATCATCTAAAACTGTGCGGTTACTTCCATGTTGAGGAATTAATAAAAGTTCTTCATTTTCAGAACCCCAATAAAGTTGCGTTATAAACTGATTATCATCCGATAAATAAATAATGAGTTTAACTTGAACTAATTCACTCTCTGATACAATAGCATTTTCTGCTTTAGCTATTAAAATTTCGCTATAATCATTTTTTATACTAATATCAATATAGCAAGAAATTTCAATTTCTTTAGAAGCATCAAGCTGGTGAAAATCAGTGTCATAAATACTATAGTTTCTAACTCTGTTATCAAATAACAATCTTAAAGCATGTATTAAATTACTTTTACCAACATCATTCATACCGAAAATTAAATTCTTATTAGATAGTTCAATTTCACAATTATCAAAATTTCTAAAATTAATGATTCTTAATTTTTTTAGTTTCACAAACAGTATCCAGTATTTTGTAATCAAATTAACATTAGTTAAGTTAAAACTTTCGCCACCTTATAAACCGTCGCCCGACTAACCCCAAACTGTTTAGCGATGTTCGTTGCTGAATTTTGGCGGTCGCTCATCAACTGGCGAATCATCTGTTTCTCTGACTCTTTTAACTTTTCAGGTCGTCCACCCATTCGTCCTCTGGCTCGAGCGGATAACAATCCTGCTTGGGTGCGTTCTCGAATCAACTCACGTTCAAATTCTGCCAAGGAAGCAAATAAATGAAAGGTGAGTTTGCCAGATGTGGTACTCGTATCAATGCTTTCTTTAATCGATACTAACTCACAATCTATCTCTTGCAACTGGGTAACAATATTAATTAAATCTTTTAAGCTACGACCCAAACGGTCGAGTCGCCAAATATATAAAGTATCACCTGCTCGCAATGCTTGCAAACAATTTTCCAATTGGGGGCGATGGTCTTTGACCGAGGATATTTGTTCTTGGTAGATTTTTTCACAACCGCAATTTTTTAGGGCATCGAGTTGTAAATCCAAATTTTGGTCGAGCGTCGATGTGCGAGCGTATCCGATTTTCATAAACACCTTTATTTTGAAAATTTGTTTGCTTTTCATTTATTAACTATTGTGTTTATTTCTATAAAGCTAAAATAAAGGTTTTATTATACGCTGTTTTATTGACAAGTAACTATACAAAAATAGCCCAAAAAATGGGGTAAATTTACCCCAAAATGAAATGTCTAAAAAACCACCGTTTTTTGGACAGTAAAGGTTAGTTATTTTACTAACCTCGTTGAAATTCAAATAGCACCTGATGCGATTTTCGCTGCAATGTGTAGGTCAGTGGCCTGTTTTTCTTTAATTTGATTTTGCAAAGCAAGGAGTGCTGATTCAGACATAATTACAATAACCTTTATTAAAAAATTAAAATTTTGCTTACTATATCAACCTATAATTACATTTTATATACCTTTTGTCACAATAATAAAATATTTATATAATAAAAAAGCGACTTAGTCTCATAAGTCGCCATTCATCGGAAAATATTATAAAAATATTTATGAAATTATAATTAAGCTCCAAATATACATACCTAACCCCCTATACGGCTCATTCTTAAGCTCCTAGGCACTGATTTTTTTAATGACTACTCAAACAGCAGATACGAGTGTCCAGTTTGAGTTGTGAAATTATTAATATTTTTATCTACACTATATCTAATATCTCAATATATTTTATTGGCTAAAATTTCATAGATATCTCTTTATTCATTAGTTAAATTTCTCATAATCTTAAATAGGGAGATTAGTCTAGTAATCAACACTTAATTTTTATAAGGATTTTGACTATTACTCCCACTCGTCCCAAACGGATTTCCATTCTTAGCATACGGATTATTGCCATTGCCAAAGCTACCGCCATTAGCATTAGACGTTGATGGCTGATAATTTGATTGTGACGGCTGTTGTGAATTGAGCTGCGTATTTGATGGATAGCTAGGTTTTGGCGGCGTTAACTGTTGCTGCGTTGGGGTGGTATAGCTAGTCGGCTCACGCTGTTTACAATAATCCCCATCAATACAGTCACTTTTATCGACAGACACATAAAACTTACCATCTTGACTCTTGGTTTTCTGCATCGAGTAGCTGTTTTCAATTGCTGATTTTTGTTGCAGTAGCATCTGAACCTCAGTCGCCACCGCATTTCGCTCTTCATAATCTGGCTTATTGACTTGATAAGTAATAACTCCAGCCAGTGTGACAAATGCGGTAATAAACGCTGTCCAACCAAATACCCATTTTTTGTATCCACTATTTACTAAATCATCATGATAGGTTTTAACATCTTCAACCGATTCATCCGCAATCTGTTTTACCTGTTTGAATGATTTTACACAAGCGGCACTACTATCTTTAACTTGAGCCTGACTTGTCGCTATCTGATTGACCAGCGATGTGGTAGCTTGTGTGATTTCATTACCTGCTTGTTTAACGCCTTGTTTAAACTCATTAAAGATATTTGCTTGAGACTCAAGGCTTTGTTTCTCGGCATTCTCTAGAACCTTCCCAATCTTTTGAGAAGCCTCAGCAAGCCCTGCAGTTAACCCATTTTCAACCCCTTGTTTTACTTGAGCCTCAATTTTATAACCTAAAGCAATAAAGGTACTATTCTCAAGGTCAATGACCGTTTTTCTAAGACGTTCCGCTGAACTTTCACTGTTTTGAATATACAAATCTACTCGGTTTAAATTATCTACAATACCTTCCAATTTTTTACCAACCGTCAGCTTAACTTGCTCCCCAATCATTTTTTCAACCACTTGCGAACTCCCTTTTTGAATCAGGTTTTCGACCTTTGATTGCGTTAAATTAACGCCCTTTATCTTCTCATCTAATTTATTGATAAGATTGTCCGCCGACTGATTGAACGTCGCTATACTATTAGTTAGTTTCTGCTGTTGCTTATCTTGCCAAGTTTGCCATTGGCTCGATTGGGCTTGTTGCCAATTTTCAAATTGACTCTTCTGCTCAGTCTGCCATAATTGTGCCTGTTGTTTCTTCCAAGCGTCCCATTCATCTTGACGTTTTTTCTCAGCCGTAATGGCTTGCTGTTTTAATACTTCCACTTGCTGATTACACTCGGTTTCAGATTTTTCCAATCGCTCTAAAATAGAGCTAAGCTTGGTAAGTAAGTCAGTAGATTGCTGCTGGGTCTGTTCTGCATTATCTAATAGAGCAAAAATTCGCTCTTCAACTTCATTAAATTTTTGAGTGTTCATGGCTGGGGTGTTTTGACTCATGGTCTTGGACTCCGACTATTTCTTCGTTCATATTCTCGTTGTTGTTCTAGTTCTGCCTGACGTTTCGCCTCAGCTTGCTGACGTTCGAGTTTCTGCTGTTTTAATAATTCATCAGCCTGTCTTTGAAGTTCAGCTTGACGTTGTTTTTCCAATTGTTCCGCTAATCGCTGTTGCCTATCAAGTTCTTGCTGACGCTCAATTTCAAGTTGGGCTTGTCTTTGTTTTTCTGCTTCTTCAGCTAATAAGCGTTGTTTTTCAGCTTCAGCTTGCTCTTGTTTAATTCGCTCCTGTTCATCTTTCCAAGCTTGCCGACGCTCATGAAAAGACAGCGGTTTTTGTGGAGATGATTCATTGGCAGTTGGTGTATCTTGATTGTCTTGACTATTTTTATGTTGTTTCCATTTTTCAAATTTATCTGAAATAGATGCTTTAACTGCCTCTTTATGTTTGCGTTCTTGTTGGTATTTTAATTCATCTTTTATATTTTTATTATCCAATGTTTGATATAAAGTGAACACCATTTTTTGAAAAGCACGTTTCGCTAACAAGCGAGCTTCATAGGTTTCTCTAACTTTGGGGATAAGCATTTCACGCATTGAAATATTGACAGGCTTTTTCTTTAACCCTCGCTCTTTATAATTTCGCATATCAATACGTTTTTTTGAGCCAGCTTGTTCTAAATGATAGTTACAAGTATCTTGCCAACGCATACGCTGTTCTTTAAGGGCTGTTTTTCTATCTGTCCAAGTGGCTTGCTTGTTGGCTTTTTGAGCTCCACCTCTTTCAGGATATTTAGCATTAAACCGCTTAAAGAATTGGTCAGCCCCTCTATCAATACCATCATTAATCCGTTCACTAAACATAATATGCACATGCGGTTGGTCTAACTTATCCATTGCTTTTGGTCGATGAATAGCAAATGAGTAAGGATGTTTATTACCGATTTCTTTTTCTATCCAATCATTAACTAACACTAATCGCTGCTCCTCATTTAACTCTCTCGGTAAAGCAATAATGTGTTCTCGATATACACTACCATTTTTTCTTTCGTGTTCGTCAGCTACTGCCCAAAATAGTTTCGGATTGTTTTTCGCCCATGATGGCATATTACCAAATCCTTTTTTTTCAAGATGCTCAAGTTTTTCGGCATGTGGCTTATATTTATCTTCACGCAGAATATAATTGACATGAGCCAAGCCCTTGCCTTTTTTACCGACACGCACATTGAGTCTGCCAATTGCCATAATAAATCTCAAAATTACCGATTGATAAATATAACTGATAGAGGTGATTTTTGCTTTTTACCGAGTCATCTCAATCATGTGCCATAAGCAAATGATTGAGATGACTCGGTGGGTTGTTAGGGGCGTGCCCCTGACTTGGGTTTGCAAAGGGATTAGTCCATTGCCGCGGTTGTTTCTGCAAATGTAGCGGAGCGAAATTTGAGAAACTACTAACCGTGCATTCACTTTCCCAGTGAATGAAACCGACCGAAACAAACTATACCACCATTCCAAATATTTTTGATATACTGTCTTTGTAACTTACTGAGGTAGCGAGATTTTATTATGTTAGAACTAAACCAAAAAGATGAAAAGCTTTTAAGCGAGCTAGTAGAAAAATATAAAGCATATCGTAAACCAACCGAAAAACAGCAATTACTGGTCGCTTTATCTGAAATAAAAAATAAGACAGAAGATGACATAAAAAAACTACAGCTATTATTAAATGCTGAAAGAAAAGCTAAGCAATATTTTGAGGCTGATAAAGCAGTAAACGAGGCTTTAAAAGTAGAGAAAGAAAAAGCCCGTAAACTACTTGAGCATAAAAAATTTACATTGGGGGGTGGTTTATGGTCAGCTCTAAAAGATAATAAGATGTTTAATGGTGCAATCAGCTATCGGGATATTTTAGAAATGATGATTCACCAAGGATTGATCCACCCAATTGATAAACAAGGGGTAAATCTTTTTGCAGAGTTTTTACCAACTGCAAATGAAACGACAAATGCACCATCACAACCATCACTACCGCTATCGAATTCAACTAATAATTCATAATAACTATAAAAATAAAACCAAGCTAATTTTTTGAAAAATTAGCTTGGTGGTTTTGTTAGCGTGTTAAAAATTTTAGTAAAAATTCTACTCGGATTTCATCGCTACCATTGCCTTTATAACCATAAGCTTTGTCGATAATCTTATCAAGGTCTTGGTGGGATTTGGTGAGTTTAGGGTAAGGGTCGATCAGGTAGCGGTTGTATAGTTGTGCCAAACTTAGTTTAGGTTCGGCTTGGCGATAGTCTTCTCGAATATCCAAAATTGCTTGCCCTGCTTGGCTAATCGCTTGTCGTAATTCGATAGCTTTAGGACTATTATCATCGGCGGTAAATGGATAAGGAAAGTTGTTATAGACGATTGTGTTTGAATAGCTGTAATCGCTTTTCATGCGACCTGCTGTTAGTCTCATAAATGCGTTGTGCATACTACTAGATAGAACCCCAAAATGGTAAAGACTAGCATTAGGTATCATGTAGAGTTTATCACCTGCAATAACGTCTTGTAAAAAACCAATAGGAATAAATTTTCGGTTTTCAGACGATACTCTTGGTAAGCCAATATAGGTTTTATCTGTATGACGAATTTCATCAAATAAATGTGGTGTTTCGGCTTTTTTGACAGTCGCCATCTTGCTACTGGCAAGTCTAGTTGCTTTTACATTGGCAATTCGTTCTGCGACATGTGGCATTTTGGCTAGGTCTTTATTAAGTTCGATTGGGTCACAACCATGAAACCATAAACACCAACGACTAATGTCGTTTAAAAATTCGTTGCCCATCATAAAGGGTTTGATATATTTTTCGGCTAGTGGTTCAGTAGCAATCAATGCTTGGCGTTCTTCGTCAGATAGTAACAAATATCCTGCATCTGTAGGTTGGTTGCCTCTCATCATCTCTAGTTCGTTTGAGACTTGTTTTTTAGTTCTGTCAAAAAATACGTTTGCTCCATTCATCAAATAGCCATTAATGTTTTTTACTTTATTGGGGATTGGTTCACCTGTGATGTCATCATAACTAAAGAGAATTTTATCAGCTCTCTCAGTTAAGCTATAACCAACGATAACACAATGTACGGCTGCTACGCCTTTGCCTTCATTCGACCATTTGAAAGTTTGATGAGCAAAGTTAATAAACCCCTTGCATTCGTCAAGCAAATAACGCCATAAGATAGCTACTTGCTCACCCTGCGTGATGGAATTTGTCGATACGAAAGCAGTTTGAATTTCATGATTAGGTTTACTGACGGCTTGCATAAAGTGCATGGCTTTAACATACCAACAAGAGACATAATCAAAAGTTTTATAACCCTTGATGTGTTTTGCCACACTTTCCACATCTTGCTTTTGTTCTTTCGTTTGATAAGCATAACCAATAAACGGCGGGTTGCCCATGATGTAGTCGCAGTCATCGGGGCTAACCACGCTTGACCAGTCGATTTGTAGGGCATTGCCTTCGACAATATGAGGACTATACACAATCGGGGTGGTAGGACGAGTTGTACCAAAACGCTGGGCGGTTGCTTCGTTGAGCTGATGGTCAGTAATCCATAGGGCAACTCGGGCGATATGGGCGGCGTGTGGCTCTATCTCGATGCCGTAGAATTGCTCAACCGTGACTTGGCACATAGTACTGATATCGAGTAACCCTCGTTGGTCACCGTATATTTGGGCAATTAGCTGATTTTCTAATAGGCGTAATTCACGATAGGCAATAATCAAAAAGTTACCACAGCCACACGCAGGGTCAAAAAATTTGAGCTTAGAGAGCTTTTCGTAGAGCTTGATGGCTCGAGGCTTGTTGGTGGTACATTTGCTAAATTCATCTCGTAGCTCGTTTAAAAACAGCGAATTGATAACTTTTAGAATGTTTTTCTCACTGGTATAGTGTGCTCCAAACTCTCGGCGGATATCCTTGTGGCTTTCTTCACTGTCTGCTTCGCCAACGTCTAGGACGCTTTGAAACATTGAACCAAAGATAGCAGGGCTAATTTCGCTCCAGTCGAGCTGATTGCAAGCAATGACAAGTTGGTATAGTCTGGCATCAAAATAAGGAATAGGCACGCTGTGAGCGAACAGATTGCCATTAATGTAGGCAAAGCTAGCATAATCTTTAGGCAATCGACTAGAGCGTTTTTCCGTATTAAGTGTTTCAAACAATGTAGCAAAGATTTGGTGAAGGTTGCTACCATCAGGTAATGCTTGACGCTCTAACAACGCTTGCAATAGGTGTTTTTTACCAAAAATACCTGTGTCGTCCGCAAAAAAGCAGAAAATGAGCCGTGTTAAAAATAATGCCAAGTCGTCAGGATTGACCCCATCTTCGATAAAGGCTTGGTGTAGTCTAGCGATATTTTCAGTGGCTTGGCGGTTAATCGGATTTTCTTCGATGATGTCGCTTTGTTGGCTATCAGGTGATAAAAAACTGAGCCACTCTGCATTACTGGGTAAGTCACTCAAAGGACATTGATAAGTTTTAATGTCTAGTGGATTGGCAATATCGTATAGCCACAGCTCGTCAAAGTTAGATAGGACGATATAACGAGGTTTTTCGTTGGCATTGAGCTTGTCGTAGTAACCGCTGACTTGGGTATAGGCTTTGTTTAAGTCGACCCCACGGCTTTTTTGTTCAATCATGATGAGCTTTGGGATAAAGACATCAACGTATTTTTGTCCTTTGCCATCTTTTAGGCGATGCTCAAAGGCTTTGAGTTGGGTTTGTCCAGATATCCCATAAGCATTGAATATTTGTGTCCAAAAATTCTGTGATTGACCTCTTTCATAGCCTTCAGCATCTTGATAATCGTGAATAACTTTTTGTAGTTGTTTGCGGATATGATTGAAGTCTAAACTCATAAAACTCTCAAAAAAATAGTAGTAATCGGGTATAAGGCAGTTTCTAGGCTGCTAGATGTTCATAGGATGCGATTTAAGCGATTCTAAGTTTTAAATAGTATTCTTCTACTAGAAGTCATACAAGGCTTCTCTAAACTCTTCCTATGTGAATATAAATTATAAATACTAATGCCCATGAACTCTATTTGAATAAATAATCAAAATAAGTTGTAGTATAAAGGATTTGAACAGAATTAGATTTATTGGATAAATAAAAACATCTTGTTAAAAATTAATTTTAAACAATAGAAGTTAGATGTCACATATTGCATCACTAAAATTTCATCAAAAAATTTTCAAGTTATTTGCAATTAATAACTTTCAAATCATCTAGAAATTTACAGTAATTTTTAAGTAAAAATTTTCAAAAAAACTCTTTTCTTTTTTTCTATATTTTCTATATTTTCTTTTTTTCTACCACCTTCAAAGCTTCTGGTATAGCGGGATTTAGAAGTTTCATGAATACAACTACCCTGTTTCATGAATACAACTACCCTGTTTCATGAATACAACTACCCTGTAAAAAATAATAGTTTTACATTGTATTTATAAATACATAAAATTATAATGTATTTATAAAAACTTAATCGAATATTAGGAATAAAAATGGATAATTGGCATGTTATAAAAAGTAATACGCTTATCGAAGCGAGCATCAACTTAACAACCGTAGAAGCTAGAATTCTAGATTTGGTTTTCTCAGATATCTCAAGTGTTCCAGAGATTGAGAAAGATGCTTACATTCAATTGGATGGTATGAATGAGTTTAAGGTCCATGTATCTGATTATATTAAAGCATATGGAAGTTGTGAATTAAATAACGCTTACAGCACAATGAAAGAAGCATCTGAGCGTCTTTTTACAAGGTATTTCAGTTATTACAAAGAAAGTGAACATTTTGAAGATGCGTTAGAATTTCATAAAACTCGATGGGTTTATGATATTGGTTATGCTGAGAATGAAGCATATATCACAGTAAAACTCAATCCTATCGTTATTGGTATGGTGGGTAAATTAAAGACTTGTTTTACCCAATATAACATTACTCATAAAGCTGGTTTGAATGGTCAATATGCTTATAGATTATATGATATGTGCAAACAATGGGAAAATAAGAAATATGATACTGAAATCTCTCTTTTTAAGTTAAGAGAAAGATTTGGGCTTGAAAATGACCAATATAAAACTATGAGTAATTTTAAAAGAGTGGTACTTGAACCAGCAGTCAAACAAATTAATGAAAGTCCTGCTTCTGACATTATTGTAAAATATGAGCAGCAAAAAACAGGGAAAGTCATCACAGGATTTATATTCAAAGTAAAATCAAAGAAAAAGCCTATTGAAGGAAAAAGTAAGGATATTACTCCAAATAATGAGAAATTAAAAACATCATGGCAGAAAAATGGGTTAAGTGATAAGCAAATCGATAAGATTGCTATTTACGCTGAAGAGTTTACCACTGCTAATAGTAATTTTATGTCTCCTAACTTTAAGGGTAGCTTTATTGAATTGATTGATAGTTGGCGACCCATGCTTAAAGACCCTGAAAAAGTAAAGAAATTTCATAAAGTTCAAGAACTCTTAGACCGACAACCAAGCTAAACAAAAATAGGATAAAAATACATGTATCTTTATCCTATTTTTGAATAAAAAAACATTTTTATTAAATTAAAAATAATTTTTTAATTTTCATCTGAAATAATAAATAGGTCGTTTGGTGTACAGTCAAGCAACTTACATAACTTCTCAATCGAATCAAAATCAATACGAGTCGCTTCGTTATTATAAAGGCGATATAACGTAGAACGGGCTAAGTCAATTTTCTTTTCAGCATCACTTACTCGCATTCCCTTCTGAGCAAATAAAACAGGCAAATTCAGCTTTATCATAAAATTCCTATATGTAGAAAAAAATTACTTGCAAGTAGAAAAAAATTTAGTTAATATGTCCTACATATAGGAAATATTTTTCTTTAAGTAGAAAATATATATTTATATATAGGTAATTTAAAGAAGCTATTTTACCATATTTGAGAAATAGTCGTGACTTATATCAAGTCATAAGGGTAATAAATAATGCAACATAAGAGGAGTTCGTTATGTTAGGTGTAAATGCAAAACAATTAACCAAGCTTTTAAAGGCTCAAAATGAAACAACCAAACAATCAAATCAAATAGCTAATCAGCTAATTAAAGATTTAGAAGTTCAAAATGGTTTTGGATTAGCTGGTTTTTTGGAGGTAGATACCAATTTTGATAATTTCACTGCCATGCGAGTTTGGACATACAGGCAAATCAAACAATTTTATGATGGCGATTTTCCACCTGATTATGATTTTTTGAAACGAAAGCTGACTGATATAGTACCTGAATCAGTCTGAAACAAATTTATATTTTGCTAATATAATACCTGTATTTTATATTAAAAATACAGGTATTTTTAATTTCTAATATACTAAAAAATAATTCATTGTATATTCATTATAATTGTTGTTTAAAATAAAAATTACGTTAGAATATATGTAAAATTGATAAAATAAGTATTACGAGGTGCTGTATGGCGTTAATTTTTACCATAGCTAATAGAAAAGGTGGGGTAGGTAAAACAACGCTTGCGACTAATTTAGCAGTTGCATTAAGTAATAAAGGAAAAATGTTATTGGTAGATGCTGATGAACAACGTTCAGCACACCAATGGAACGAGCATCGACAAAACAAACTAGATGCTATTACTGTTCATGAAAAGTTACTTGATACGCTCGAACCTTTGAATGATAAGTATGATTTTATTTTAATTGACGTAGCAGGTCGAGATTCAGAAATCTTTCGAGAAGCCCTATTAGTCTCAGATAAAATTATAGTACCCACACAAGCAAGTTTGCTTGATTTGGAAGTGATTCCTTATATTGCGGAAAAAGTCAAAGAGGCTCAGAAAAAGAATCCTTCACTTAAAGCTACTGTCGTCATTAATAAAGCTTCCGCAAATCCCAAAAATAATGAAGTTACTCAAGCCCAAGAATATTTGGCAGACTATCCTATTCTAAAACTGGTTAAAACAGTGATTCATGACCGTAAGCAGTTTAGAGATGCGATAATTGAGAGTCGCTCGGTATCAGAAATGGGTAGTAGTAAAGCTAAAGACGAATTGAATGAGTTTTTGATTGAGGTGTTGTAAATGAGTGAGAATCGATTCAAACGAGCACGTGAGCAAGTGGATTTTGTCCATGACATTAACTCTGATACACCAAAAACAGAGGTTTTAGAAAAGGTAATAACTCGTAATAAAAATGAGGTGGTAATTGAGTCTAATAATTTGACCGCCAAACAACGTTCTCGCACTAAGCATGGTCGTAATATTTCTGTGCCTTTATATGTTGAAGAATTAGAAATTATCGAGTCGGCTGTCGAAAAAGTATCTCTTCAACAAGAGATTTCGGTTAGCAATTTTATTCGTCAAACATTGCTAAATCGTTGCCAAGATATTTTGGGGCAAGAAGAGTATGAACGATTAAATACTTTAAAACGAAATGTTGTGAAGAAATAGTAAATGTAAGTAATGCTTTTTATTAAACTATAATACATGTATTTTAAGATAATAAAATATGTTTTATAATTTTTTTATATGGTTATTTTAAATTTTATATACGTTTATTTTATTTTAACTTATGTGTACTAAATTATTAATAGTGGAGTTCATTAAAATGGATATTACAAAAAAACAATTCCCTATAGGCATCCAAAACTTTGCTGAACTTCGCCAAGGCAACTATTACTACGTTGATAAAACCCCCAAAATCATCGAATTGATTAATACCAGTAAATATATCTTTTTATCACGACCTAGACGTTTTGGTAAAAGTCTCACCATAGACACCATCGCCCAACTATTTGCAGGTAACAAAGAGCTTTTTACAGGGCTATATGCTGAACAGCAATGGCAATGGGATACTCAATATCCTGTATTACGCATCAGCTTTGGCGGTGGTGCATCAAGTGAAAACAATAAAGTTGGTGACGTAATCTCAGATACCTTGCAATTTCTTGAAGAGAAATGGGAAATTACCAATGTTAAAGCAACACATAGCGGACGTTTAAAAACTATCATTGAGCATTGTCATCAAGTAACAGGCAATAAAGTCGTTATCCTAGTCGATGAATACGATAAACCTATTCTTGACAACCTATCTGATTCCGTCAAAGCTATAAGCATCCGTAACGAACTACGAGACTTCTACGGCGTTATTAAGGACAGTGATGCTCATATTCACTTTGCCATGCTTACAGGCGTTTCCAAGTTTAGTAAAATCAACCTGTTTTCAGGCTTAAACAATCTATATGACGTTACCCTAGATGAACGATTCTCAGCTCTGTGCGGATACACCCAAACTGAACTTGAAAGCGTATTCGCCCCAGAATTAGAGCAAGTAGACCTTGAAGAACTAAAAAAATGGTATAACGGCTATAATTGGACAGGAGAAGCAGTTTATAACCCATTTGACGTATTGCTATTCTTAAACAATCCACAAAAGCTACATAAAAACTATTGGATAGAAACAGGCAATGCCACCTTTTTAATGGACAAGCTGCTAAATGAAAATACCCATATCCATCAGCTTATCGGCAGACTCATTGATAATCAGCGCCTATCTCAATTTGAAATTGGTGACATCAGTATCATTGCCTTGCTGTTCCAAACAGGCTATTTAACTATTGACAAAATGCTGTTAAAGCCCAGTATCCGCTATACCCTAAAATTCCCCAATATTGAAGTGCAACAAAGCCTATCTGAATCACTACTGATAAAATACATCTCACATGCCAAAGATGACATGCTACTCAAACAAAGCCAGCTTTATGAGGCTATTCTTCAGCATGACCTTGGTAGCATTGAAAGTATCATCAAAGCATTTTTTAGTAGCATTCCCCACAACTGGCATAGAAACAACACCATTGCGAATTATGAAGGCTATTGGGCAAGTGTTTTCTACGCCCTATTCGCCAGTCTAGGCTTTCAAACCATCACTGAAGACGCTACCAGTCTTGGCAATATCGACATGACTTTAATCGTTGATAATCATGTTTACATCTTTGAATTTAAAGTCGTTGGTGGAGAAAACGAGCAACCACAAGGTATAGCTCTATCTCAGATAAAAAATAAACAGTATGCTGATAAATATAAACTCCCTGAACGTATTATTCATCAGATTGGTATTGAGTTTAATAAATACACACATACCATAGTATTTGATAGGGTGGGGGAGTAACTTAAGAGGACTTACTATAGATTAATAATCCTAAATTGCTTAGGCTATTGGGTTTATTTTTACAAATTATGTGCTTGAAACGGCTAATTAAAATCAAGTTTGGGATTTCGATGGTATGAAAAAATTCCACCCCATTATCCGCTCTGAAATGTTAAAAACCTTAACGCCCAATGTACAAAGATTTATGCTTCTATAAATTTACTTTGATGTTAAGTGAAACTTATCACTATCAATCAAATAATAAACAAATGTAACTATCGCCCTATATGCTCAGAATTCTGTGCTGACCCCTAACTTAACGAAAAATTCCAAAAAACACCATAAACATGAAAGCTGCTATCATCAAAATATTAATAAATCCTACTTTATAAATATGAGATTGACTCTCAAAAAAATAGCCTTGTAATACCTTTTTTATCATTAGATAAGCATTAAATATTTGATATAAACCTAATATCGCTACTGAGACAATGATATCAAAAGACAATCCGATACCATAAATTGTTAATTTTTTCCCAAAAATAAAGTCTGTAATTTTAAAATCTTTATAAATTTCGGTAAGGTCGGTCGGTACAAATTTTGCCAAGATATAAGTCAGTACTACACCTATACTAACTAAGAAGAGAAAAAATAAGTTCTCATACAAGCTTTCTTCATCTTGTTGATAAATTTTAAAACTGGAATTTATAACAATTATGATTGTTTGTAACACAGAAAATCCAAACAATGTCACAAAAACCATATTTGCATTTTGAAAAAATAAAATCACCGCATATGCCAAGCCTATTAAGGCAATACCTGCCAAGCTTTCTTGATTTTTGTTGTTACTTCTGTAGGCTCTAGCCATATTTTCTCACTTAAAGTTATACTTTTTAAAAATATTTGTTTATAGAAATTTATCTTACTTAGTAAAGCGAATTCGATGAATATATTGCTTTAAAATCTAATATTAAACTCTTAATATAATACAAATACTTCAATGTAAATACAATATATGGTATTTTAATTACAATTAAAATACCATATATTGCATCTCTTCGCTATAGAATTTATTTTCTGAATTTTATAGCTATATTAAGTGTAGCTGCTAAAGTAATTTACTACAAATTTTGTTAATTCACATAAATTGATATATGTTGACTATTTTTAGAAAGATAAATAAAATTTTTTAGTTTATATAAGACACGACACATGATGTCGTATTTGCTGAATATGCTGTTGTATCTTTCATTTTTTAAAACTGTACTGAGGTTCATTAATTATAAACATATTTCGAAATATGTGATTAGCTATTTATTATGTTAAATTCAGGGTGCTATAAATTTAGTTTGATATTTGTTTGATAATATGAGCTATTACTGCAATGTAATGGAAATTCATAATAAGGGGTGATATATGACTATTAACAAAGCTGATTATTTAGAAGAAGTTTTAGACTCTCATAAAATGAAGCACATTAATGATTTGGTTGAGACTTATAAAAATAGACGCAATGAAATTAAGTCCTTCCTAAAATCAGAATTTAGTGGAAAAATTTATGAGCCATTTGATTCAGGCTCATACAAAAAACATACTGCTATGAATGCTAAATTTGATTTAGATTTAGTAGTGCCTTTTACTCATGATAGTTTTAAATTAGAAGATATGTATTGTCAGGTGTACGAAAAACTTAAGGAAGAGTTTGGAAAACGCACAACAGTCAGAGAACAAGGAGTTTCAATAGGTCTAACTTTTGAGGAAGATGACCCTATTAATATTGATGTAGTTCCTGCACGAGAGACTAGTCAAGGTAACTATCCCAATGAAAAAAATCTTAATTTACACAAGCAAGATGGTTCAGGCTATTTAAAAACTAATATCCATGCTCAAATTGACCATATCTCTGGGCGAACACAAGAGCGTCGAATTATACGATTACTGAAAATCTGGAAATTTTATGGCAATAATCCTAGTAACAAGAAGTTTAAGTCTTTCTTCTTTGAATTATTAGTGATTAAAGCATTTGGATCTAAATCAATCTCAGGAAATCTTTGGGAACAGCTTGAAGCTGTACTAGAGTATGTCATCGAAAATGTCACAAATGATAGTTTTAAACTAATTGACCCAGGCAACTCAAATAATAACTTGATGGATTCTCTTGAGTCATGGGACAAATCCAATCTAGCTAATGCTTTCCAAAACCTTCTTAATCGAGTAGATGATAACTCAAACAATCTTGAGCTTTATTTTCCAAAAAATGAAAAATTTGCTGACGAACAAGATACAAAAGGTTATGGCTTAAAAAGCTCTGGATTGCTTATCTCAACTCCTTCAACACCTCAGAGATTCGGTTAAGATGCAATTTACTGAGCAACAATTAATTGAAACACTTGATAAACTTGACTTTATTAAGTGTTTTGATGAATTGGTATATAGTGAAAACATAGTTACCTTTAAAGTTATTTTTAAATTTGAGTTATTACAGGATGAATTAGAGTTTGAGGTCACTATTTACCCTAAATATCCTTTTAAATGGGATTCTTCCGAAACTATTATTTTTAAAAATAAAGATTTAATTGAGTATAGCCATATTATGGGTGATGGGAGTATTTGCTTTCATAACCGACATGCCACTCAGTTTGAAACCAAGCTTATTCACGATTTTCAATCTATTAAACAGTGGATTGAAAAATATTACATTAATGGTGAAACTGATGATCATTACGAGCATTTAATAAAAAACCCTGCTCCAATTGATAACATGTATTATTCTTATCAATTTACAGACGTAGAGCATTGCTTCTCAAAAAATGAATTTGGCACTGTATCCTTATACCAATTAAGTTTATCAAACTACAGAGACGCTAATATAACCAATTATATGGTACAGAGATTTAACTCTGTGGGGCTTGAGAGTTATCCTTGTGATTGGAATGACTTCTACTTACAAAGTTCTTCAAATAGCTACCCTGGTATTTACATTTTTATTAAAGATAAACCTGTACTTCATAATCGTTTTTTATATACGAAGTGGGAGCAATTTTCTGAATTTTTACCAGAGGAATTTTTAGGTTTTATTGCTCGTTATTTGATAGAGATGCGAGGTAAAATATCGGATAAAAATCTACTTCCACTTTTTATAGGCTATGATATTCCAAACAATAAAGTCCATTGGCAAGTAGCCTTAGTTGATATCAAATCAGCTAATTTATTTTTCCAACCTTCTTTAGATGTCACTGGTCAAACTTGTTACAGCTTAAAGAATCAAGCGATTAATTGGGCTATTTGTGATAATTTATCATATGAGTATTTTTTTGGTAGAGGACGATTTTGCGACGATCTAGTTAATAAAAAAATATTAATTATCGGTGTCGGTGCAGTTGGCAGTAATGTGGCAAAAACCCTAGTAAGAGGTGGTTGTCGTTTAATAGATTTAGCAGATTTTGATACAAAACATCCTGAAAATATTTGCCGTTCAGAATATGAATTTACTTATGCTTATTGCAATAAAACTGAGGAACTGTCGATACTACTGAACAGTATATCTCCTTTTGTTACTGTCGGTCGCTATCACGATTGGTTTACCAAGCTTATCAAAAATGATTTAAGTAAAAATGAAATGGAAATATATGAGGAATGGCTAGCAAAGTATGATTTTATTTTTGATTGTTCAACCGATGATGATTTAATGTATTTACTCAATCAACTAGAATTTAATGGTAAAGTAATTAACCTTTCAATTACCAATCATGCCAATGAATTAGTCTGTGGTATTTCTCCAAATAACTACCGTTTCGTCATTCACCAGTTTGGCAGACTCTTAAAAAACGATGCGATTGATATGTATAATCCGACAGGGTGTTGGAGTCCTACTTTTAAAGCTTCTTATAATGATGTTGCAACTTTGACTCAGTATGCACTAAAAATAATCAATGGCATGATTGATACGAAAACACTTACGAGTTTTGTTATCCATTATGACGAAAACCAAAACTTAAAGTTGGAAAAATTAAGGTACTCCCCAATGTCTAGACCAAATAATCATAAAATTAAGATAGAATTGGGTTGATAAAGCACAGGATTAACCGAACTATTGTTTAAATAAACCTGTGCAGGGGTATGGTAATCAAGCGACTGATG
>ERZ650302.186-NODE-186-length-31307-cov-11.746032_pt1 | contig 31307 bp, 27 predicted proteins | sample MGYA00376238_ERZ650302 | MGnify/ENA primary metagenome ERZ650302 (study PRJEB26733, sample SAMN07839298) | wastewater metagenome | biome: urban; feature: wastewater treatment plant; material: waste water | place: USA: North Carolina | collected 2016-04-28 ... | reverse complement strand
TGCCAATGGAACTTTACAAACGTTTTAGAGGGCAAGAACCAAAAGCAGATGCTTTATTAAAAAGAGCGGGGTTAGTATAGATTTGTGTTTGCTGATTAACGATTTTTTGATTTCAGATTTAAACCGAGGTAGTAATGCTTCGGTTTTTTTTTAAATATCTTTCTTAAAAACTAATCTTTCAATACATTTGACAAAACAAGATTTAGAATGGATATCAAGGCAATAAAACAATACATCAAGGCAAATAGCAATCCCAATTCAAGGAGTAATTCCCATTATGTATATCCAACTATTACCCAATATTCCCCAAATAATTTTGAATTAGAATGCGAAGGTAATTATGGCGAATACCTCATAAAAATCGACATAGAAAACAATAACATAAGTACCTCTTGCTCATGTCCCTACAAAAAAACCTATTCTGGTATTTGTAAACACATAATTGCCTCATTAAAGATAATAATAGAAGATTATAATGGTGATATTATCCCAACAGTAATTCAAAAAACAGCTTCAACTTTAGCTACAAAAGAGGAAAAAATTTATAGTTTATTTGAAGAACTGCCTATTACAACAGCAAATAAAATCGAAAAGCTCAAAGGCAATCAAGCCAGACTGTTTGACGGTATTATTTCTTCAAACACGATTAACAATTGGACAGTTGCCCCTAGATACCGTGGCTACAATTATGATGATTGTAAAATAACGACCGTCTCCCAAACTGAAGTAAGCACGCAAACAACGAGTTGGAACGGACACCGACAAGTATTCAAATACAACCCCGAAACCGAAATTTTGGAATTTGAATGTAGTTGCACCAAAGCAAAAAAATCCTGCGAACATATAGGGAAAGCACTACAAGAAATAAAAATGACTTTTGGAGAAAATTTGTTTGCTAAAAACTATATCGAAGAAAAAACAAAAGAAGCCATTGCAAAATACGGTTTCACAATGGAGGATGATTACAATAGTGTTTTTACTTTTAAAATTACTACCAAAGGATTTGAAGCAAAACCAAAAGCAAAAAACATCACAACCGATTCCAGAGATTACTCTAAAATATTCAAAACTGAAGAAATAGAAACCACTATAAATTTGCCTTTTTTAGAAAGCAATGACAATGATTTTGGTTTAGGAATTTGTTTTGAATTTGAACGAAAAAAATTTACCGAACTCTTTCTTTTTCAAGCGAAATACAATAAAGCGAAAACTGATTTCTCGTCCTCAATTACACGAATAAACCACTACAATTTTGAGGATGCCTTGACAATTTATAGTTCAGAGAAAGAGCAAACTTTGATTGTAAAAACAATGCAAATCAACACCGCATTGTCCAAATACAGATCTACAAAAGACGCAAATTATTTAAAAAAAGCCATCGTTTCTAGTCAGAAACTTTTGGAAGTATTGCAAAACAATTTTAGTTATACGTATGACCGTAATAATAACTTGGTTTGCAAAAACTTAACCCCTTGCATCTATGACAACAAAACGATAAAGTTGTTCTTTACAATAAGTGAAACCGCCTATTTTTATACCTTAAAAGCTAAAGTTGCGCTAAACGACAAAAACTATAATTTAGATGCTGCCGCCATACAAATCACTCCTTTATTCATTTTTGCAGATGATGTAATTGTACCCATAAATGACGCTAAACTTTCGGTATATCTCAACCATTTTAGCAATTATGCAGAGATTAATTATCTAAAAAAAGACACACCCAATTTTTTTGAAAAAATAGTAAAACCATTGTCTGAAAAATTCGAAATTCAGACAACAATGTTCAAAAAAAGTAAAGTTAATATTGAAGAAACAACCTTAGAAAAACACGTATATATTACCGATTTTGACGGTCAATATATCGTTTTCAAACCTGCTGTTCAATACCCGAATCAATTAATTCCGGTTTTTTCGAATGAAATGCTTCTGGAAGAATCGAAGAACGACACGGACAAAAAAACGATTGTATTCCAAGAACGAAATCAGTCCTTTGAGGATAATTTTTTAGAAGAATTTAGGGGTTTACATCCTGCATTTGCCGAGCAAGACGAATTCTTTTTCCTCACACCCGAGCAATTGATGGAAAACTTTTGGATGCTACACGCTACCGACAGAATGCATCAGCAGGAAATGAAAGTTTTTGGAGCCAATAACTTAAAATCGTTTAAATTCAATATCAATAAACCCGTTATTAGAGTTGGTTTAAAATCGGATATTGATTGGTTTGACTTGGAAATCGACATTCGTTTTGGTGATCAAAAAGTAGGTTTAAAAGAACTGCAAAAAGCCTTTTTAAAACGAAGCAATTATGTGGCACTTGGCGATGGAACGCTAGGAATTCTACCCGAAGAATGGATGAAAAAATTCTCCAATTATTTTAAAGTTGGAGAAATTAAGAAAGACGGCATCAAACTTTCTAATTATCAGTTTGGAATCATCGATGAATTGTTTGAAGAAATGGAGAAAAAACCTCCGTTTCTAATTGAATTATTAGAAAAAAAGAAACGCTTACAAAACATCTCGAATATAGAAGAAGTCCCGATTCCAAAAGGCATCAAAGCCAAATTAAGAGATTATCAGCATCACGGATTGAACTGGTTGGCCTTCTTGGACAAAAACCAATTGGGTGGTTGCTTGGCCGATGATATGGGATTGGGAAAAACGCTGCAAGCCATTACGTTTTTGCAGTATTTGAAACTAAAAGACAAAAAATGTCAGCCTTCTCTAATCATCGCACCAACCTCTTTGATTTTCAACTGGAAAAACGAAATTGCAAAATTTTGTCCTACGCTAAAAATGCTAGCTTTTGTGGGGCCAAATCGATTGGAAAACAAAGAGGATTTTGCTAAATACGACCTGATAATTTCTACTTATGGTTCATTATTGAACGATGTGGAATTTATGAAAGATTTCAAGTTCAATTATATTATTTTGGACGAAAGTCAGGCAATTAAAAACCCCAATTCTAAACGATACAAAGCCGTTCGCTTATTGAATTCCTATAACCGATTGGTGCTTACAGGTACTCCGATTGAGAACAATACTTTTGATTTGTATGCCCAAATGAACTTTATCAATCCGGGGTTGTTGGGAAATATGACGCATTTCAAAAACGAATTTTCGGATGCCATTGACAAAGAAAAAAATCACGATGCCTCGCATTTGTTGAGCAAAATGATTGCGCCATTCTTGCTTCGAAGAACCAAAGAGCAGGTTGCCAAAGAACTGCCGGAGAAAACCGAAAGCATTATTTATTGCGAAATGGGGAACGAACAGCGCAAAGTGTATGACAGTTTTAAAAATAAATACCGTGATTATCTCATCAATAAAATAGACGAAAACGGAGTCGAAAATGCCCAAATGTATATTTTGGAAGGATTGACCAAATTGAGACAAATATGCAATTCGCCTGCCTTAATTTCGGATGAGGAAGATTATGGAAACCAATCCGTCAAACTGGATTTATTGATCGAAAACATCAAAGAAAAAACAGGAAATCATAAAATATTAGTGTTTTCGCAATTTGTAAAAATGCTAGGACTCATCAAAACACGATTGGACGAAGAGCAAATTCACTACGAATATCTCGACGGACAAACGACCAATCGAGAAGAAAAAGTGAATAATTTCCAGAACAATAAAGATGTCCGAGTGTTTTTAATTAGCCTGAAAGCGGGAGGAACAGGACTCAATTTAACCGAAGCCGATTATGTTTTCTTGGTCGATCCGTGGTGGAATCCCGCTGTCGAAAACCAAGCCATTGACCGCTGTTACCGCATTGGACAAAAACAAAAAGTAATGGCCTACCGAATGATTTGCAAAGATACTATCGAAGAAAAAATTGCGTTGCTACAAGGCAAAAAGAAAGCTGTTGCCACGAGTATTATCACTGTCGATGAAGAAAAAAAATCATTTGATGTAGATCAGGTGAAGTCGTTTTTTAGTTAAATTTCCCTTGTCGATAATTTTCAATTGCCTCCAGCTTTAGCTGGAGGGATAGGAATGAATATAAATTGGCTTTAGCCAAAACAGTATGCTATTTTGGCTAAAGCCATTAAAAATAAGCACAATTTTATTCCTCCAGCTAAAGCTGGAGGCAATTGATGTATTGAAATTAAACATGATGAATAGTTAAATATTTCTTCAAAATCCATCAAACCGCAGCTTAATACTTCGGTTTTTTTATTGAACCAAAACCATAAGCAACCCCAAAAAGTAGTATAATACTTAGACCTCTTTTTTATTTGCAAAAAAACAAAAACAAAGCCATGACAACAGCAATGTCAAAAACCAATAGTAATGACAATACTGTAAATTGAAAAGTGATATTGTCATAGTATTATAAAATGAAGAGGAAGACTATTATTTAAGCTTTGAATAAAAATTGCAAAAATACATTTGATCTTTTTTTCCATGAATCCTCACTATGAGTAGCTCCTTCAAATTTTAAAGTTTCCCAGTTTTTTCCTTTTATATATCCTTTCTCAAGCATTAATTGGTCTACCTTTATTTGATGCACTTCGTAAAAACGATCAATGGCCAATGTACCATGGTCAAAGTAAATTCGGTGCGTTTTAGGGTCTGGTAATTTGTGTTTTAAATAGGTACGTATAGACTCTGATGGAGAGATAAACTCGTTATCAAACAACACAGACCAATGTGTTGATATACAAGCAGCTTGACCGAAAATTTGTGGATATTCGCAAATTGCATACAATGAAATAAGCGCACCCGAAGAGCTACCGCCAATGGCTGTTGAAGCTGCTTCTGTTTTAGTACGGTAATTTTTGTCTATAAATGGTTTTAATTCATTAACTAAAAATTTAAGATAGTTATCTGCCAAATAATTAGAAGTGTCACTAGCTTGTTCTAAGCCCCCTTGTTCCATCAATACATAGTCATCTTTGGTTAAATAAACAGTGGCTTTTTGAGGAAAATATTCAAAAAAACGAGTATCAACATTAGAGATCCCTACAATAATGCAAGGACTTATTTCATTATTTTTGATTGCATTACGGCTACTTTTGTCTAATTCCCAAGCCCTACCTTTATATGCAGTTTGAGGGTCAAACAAATTTTGTCCATCCTGCATATACAAAACTGGAAAATGTTTGGACGGGTTTTCTTCGTATTCTTTAGGTAAATAAATTTGAACTTTTCTTGCTTTAACATAAGCAGACTCAAAAGCCATAACAAGTACTTTGTCTTTAGCTTCAATAGTATTTTGACCAAATGACCAGTTGGTAAATAAGGTAAGAATCAATATAAAGAATACGATATGTCTTTTCATAACTAGATTGTGTTGAGGATAAAAAAATGGAACTTTAAAATTGTTCCCTAAGTTGATTTTTAAAATGCTAAATTAAAAACAAGTAATGTTTTTTTCTGTTTTAACAATGATTTACTTATCAACAAATATGGTTTTTAAAAATTCAGAATATTTCTCATTGAATAGTTATATATATAAATAACCACCAAACAATAGGCACACTTTCAACCCAAAACAAAGTATAATAGTGAGAACGTTTTTCATTGGCAAAAGCCAAAAAAAAGGCAATGACTAGGATAAAAAAAAGAGAAAGTAAACTAAAGTTCCCGTTCAAAAAATCCAAAGCTAAAAAAAGAACCAACAAGCCAAAACCTAGTTTCTTAGTTCGCTCCACTCCTATTTGCTGCGGTACGGTTTGCAATAAGGGATCATCGTCTTTTAAATCGACGATTTCAAAAATTAGGATGAGAACAAATACCAAAAGAAACCGCTGCAAACCATAAACAAACACCATAAAATCTAACGTAAAATCCCCTTCTAAAGCTGGCAAAAAAACAGTAGCCAGAGTCCAACACAAAGACACAATATAAATTTTAATGCCTTTCCAATTCCTTGCATTACTTCGATTAGGAAAAAAAGGCAAAGCATACAATAAAGTGAGTGCTACAATAAAAAAACCTCCTAATTGCGTTCTCCAACTCAATTGTAAAAAGCAGTAAAGCAATCCCAAAAAAATCAGTCCACTAAACCCAACTATTACTTTTAATTCTTTTCGGATAGCATTTTTTCTCCTCCTAATTAAAGATTCATACTTAACAAAATTGTAAGCAAAAACAGTCCCTAAAAAAACAAATAATGCCAAAGAAAAAGGGGAAGAAAAAAATAACTGTTGTTGAGTAATACAAAACAAAGCCAAACAAGACAAGCTCACGTGAATACTGCCATTGATGTAAAAACGAAATAAATGTCTGAAAATCTTCATTAAACAAAATTAATCAATTGTAAACAAATCACGTCTTTAGTTGAAAAATCAATAAAAAATACCCAACAAAATACGTCTTGAATTATTAATAATACTTATTTTTGCACCACAAAAAAACAACACCTACTATTTTAATTCAAAAAAGTCTGATGATTGTATAATCAAAAGTAATCCAAAACATTACACTACAGACCAATTTGTTTTAGAATATAAAAAAAATACTATTTAGTACAAATGAGAACAGATGCTTTTGCTTTAAGACACATTGGTCCAAGAGAGAATGACCTTCAACACATGTTGAAAACCATTGGAGTTGATTCTATAGAACGACTCGTTTATGAAACCCTTCCAGATGACATTCGTCTAAAAGCACCACTGCAATTGGATCCCGCAATGACAGAATATGAATTTGCGAATCACATTCAAGAATTAGGTAATAAAAATAAAGTTTTCCAATCTTATATTGGTTTAGGGTATCATCAAGCAATTGTTCCTGCTGTTATTCAAAGAAATATTTTTGAAAACCCAGGATGGTACACCGCTTACACTCCTTACCAAGCCGAAATCGCACAAGGTCGTTTAGAAGCTATTTTGAACTTCCAAACTATGGTTATTGAATTAACTGGAATGGAAATCGCCAATGCCTCACTTCTTGACGAAGGTACAGCAGCGGCTGAAGCTATGGCTTTACTTTTCGATGTAAGAACTCGCGATCAAAAGAAAAACAATACCAACAAATTCTTCGTTTCTGAAGAAATTTTACCACAAACTTTATCGGTTTTACAAACACGTTCTACACCAATCGGAATCGAATTGGTAGTTGGTAACCACGAAACTTTTGAATTTTCAGAAGAGTTTTTCGGTGCGATGTTGCAATATCCAGGTAAATTCGGTCAAGTATATGACTATTCACAATTTATTTCAAAAGCTGCAGCAAACGAAATCAAAGTAGCCGTTGCAGCTGATATTTTAAGCTTAACAAAATTGACTCCTCCAGGCGAAATGGGAGCAGCTGTAGTGATTGGTACTACACAACGTTTCGGAATCCCATTAGGATATGGTGGACCTCACGCAGCGTATTTTGCTACCAAAAACGAATACAAACGCTCTATGCCAGGCCGTATTATCGGAGTAACTATTGACGCGAACGGAAATAGAGCATTGAGAATGGCTTTAGGAACTCGCGAACAACACATCAAACGTGAAAAAGCTACCTCAAATATTTGTACAGCACAAGTATTATTGTCTGTTATGGCAGGTATGTATGCAGTGTACCACGGACCTAAAGGTTTACGCTATATCGCTAATAAAGTACACGCCGTGGCTGCAACAACAGCTAACGAATTGACTAAATTAGGATACGAGCAAACCAACAGCGCTTTCTTCGATACTATTGTAGTGAAAGCTGATGCTCAAAAAATAAAAGTAGTAGCAGAACAAAACAACATCAACTTTTTCTACATCGACGAAGCAACAGTTTCTATTGCATTCAACGAAACTACTAGCATCGAAGACGTAACCAAAATTGTTAGCATTTTCGCTGCTGCAAAAGGAACTCAAGCTCCTGAAATTACTGAATTAACAGTAACCAATCATTTCCCAGAAGAATTGAACAGAACGTCTTCGTTTTTACAACACGATGTTTTCAACAAATACCATTCTGAATCAGCTATGATGCGTTACATCAAAATGCTAGAGCGTAAAGATTTATCATTGAACCATTCGATGATTTCCTTAGGTTCTTGTACAATGAAATTGAACGCAGCTTCTGAAATGTTACCTTTAAGTAACCCACAATGGAACAATATTCATCCTTTTGCTCCACTAGACCAAGCGCAAGGATACCAAGAAATGTTGCGCAAATTAGAACAACAATTGAATGTAATCACTGGTTTTGCGGGTACTACTTTGCAACCTAACTCTGGTGCACAAGGAGAATACGCAGGATTGATGGTGATTCGTGCGTACCACCAATCTCGTGGAGATCACCACAGAAATGTTGCCCTTATTCCTTCATCTGCTCATGGTACGAATCCTGCATCGGCAGCAATGGCAGGGATGAAAATCGTGGTAACCAAAACTTTAGAAAACGGAAATATAGATGTAGAAGATTTACGTGAAAAAGCGATTCTTCACAAAGACAACCTTTCTTGCTTGATGGTTACTTATCCATCTACTCACGGGGTATTCGAAAGTGCTATTCAAGAAATCACCAAAATCATTCACGACAACGGTGGTCAAGTATATATGGACGGAGCAAATATGAACGCTCAAGTAGGTTTAACCAATCCAGCAACTATTGGAGCGGATGTTTGCCACTTGAACTTACACAAAACCTTCGCTATTCCTCACGGTGGTGGTGGACCAGGTGTTGGACCAATTTGTGTAGCTCCTCAATTGGTTCCATTTTTACCAACAAACCCAGTAATTCCAACAGGAGGAGAAAATGCAATTACTGCTATTTCTGCTGCTCCATGGGGATCTGCTTTAGTTTGCCTAATTTCTTACGGATACATTTCAATGTTAGGCGCTGAGGGATTAAAATCAGCTACTGAACACGCTATTTTAAATGCCAACTACATCAAAGAAAAATTGAACGGTCACTATGACACGTTATATTCTGGTGAAATGGGTCGTGCAGCACACGAAATGATTTTGGAATGTCGTCCTTTCAAACAAAAAGGAATCGAAGTAACTGATATCGCTAAACGTTTGATGGATTATGGTTTCCATGCTCCAACCGTTTCTTTCCCAGTAGCAGGTACCTTAATGATCGAACCAACCGAAAGTGAAAACTTAGAAGAATTGGATCGTTTCTGTGATGCTATGATTTCCATCCGAAAAGAAATCGAAGCAGCAACTATCGAGGACAGTAATAATGTATTGAAAAATTCACCTCATACTTTAGCAATGCTAACAGCTGAAACTTGGGATTTCCCATATAGCAGAGAACAAGCTGCTTTCCCATTGGATTACATCGCTGAAAACAAATTCTGGCCTACCGTTCGCAGAGCAGATGACGCTTACGGAGATAGAAACCTAGTTTGTAGCTGTGCTCCTATTGAAGCATATATGGAAAGTTAAGAATTACAATTTTACAACTATAAAGCCCGACATAATTTTATTTGTCGGGCTTTTCTTTTTTTAAATAAAAATAGTACCTAAAATCAAAAAAACTTGAAATCTCCAATTTCAATCGATTGAAATTTTGAAAAATGGCAAAATTCATTAAAAAATAAACAATAATTCGACAAAAAAAATGTTATTTGATAATTATATGCATGCATAGTAAATTTTATTGCTCGAATTATTTATTAATGCTTAATTTAGCTTAGATTATACCAAAAATACCCTGATGAAAATAAAAATAACCGGAATTGGGAGCTACATTCCAGCCCTAAAAATTCACAACACCGACTTTGACAAACATGTCTTTTTAAACGAAGACGGATCGGCCTTTGCGTATCCTAATGATGTAGTGATTAGCAAATTCAAAGGAATTACAGGCATAGAACAACGCCGTTACGCGGAGGACCACTTGAATTCCTCTGACTTAGCCTTTTTTGCCTCAGAAAAAGCTATTGAAGACGCAAAAATAGACCCCGAAACCATTGACTACATTATCTATGCCCACAACTTTGGTGATGTCAATCACGGAACCATTCAGACAGATACTTTACCAAGTTTAGCGACAAGAGTAAAAAACAAATTGCAAATTAAGAATCCAAAATGTGTGGCTTACGACATACTTTTTGGTTGCCCAGGATGGATTGAAGGCGTGCTACAAGCCAATGCTTTTATTACTTCTGGAATGGCCAAACGTTGTTTAGTTATTGGAGCCGAAACCTTATCAAGAGTAGTAGACGCACACGACAGAGACTCTATGATTTATGCAGATGGTGCTGGAGCAGCGATTATCGAAGGCTCAGATTCAGAAACAGGTATGCTCTCTTACGAAAGCGGTACTTTTGCCATAGACGAAGCCAATTATCTGTTTTTCGGAAAATCATACAACCAAGATTTGAATCCAAACACACGCTATATCAAAATGTATGGCCGTAAAATATACGAATTTGCCCTAAGCAAAGTCCCTGCTGCAATGAAAAGTTGTTTGGACAAAAGCGGTATCGAAATCAATCAAGTCAAAAAAATATTGATTCATCAGGCCAATGAAAAAATGGACGAAGCCATCATCCATCGTTTCTACAAACTCTATGGACAAACTCCGCCTAAAGACATTATGCCAATGAGCATTAACGAACTCGGGAACAGTAGCGTAGCCACCGTACCAACACTATACGACTTATTGACGAAAGGCCAAATCGAAAACCACGAAATCCACAAAGGAGACGTCATCATGTTTGCCTCAGTTGGTGCCGGAATGAATGTCAATGCCTTTGTATATCGCTACTAGTAGTACTTAGTAACTAGTCCTAAGTCCCTAGCTCAAATTGTGATAATCAATAATCACTATGGACTAATCACTATTTTTCAGGAGCAAATCCAGCTATACACTACAAGTCCTCGCCCTGGAGTTTATTTTTACAAGGCGCCTCAAGAGCTTCTTTTAGTCGCTTTGATGCACCAGCAAAAATTAAACCCCAGTGCTGTGGGCTTTTCGTTTCTATCTGGGCTAAACAACGCAGGACATTCATTTAAAAAAAGCAGCCACGAATACACAAATCACTTGAACAATTTCTTGAAATAGATTGTAAATTTCTTAATACGATAGTATGAATTTGTGAAATCAAAACGCGTTCAAATTTGTGCTGCATTAGTGTAATTTGTGGCAAAATAGTTAAAAGATAACACCCTATTTACAATGCCTTCAAAACACATATAATTTGTATATTTGCGCCTTGTTTCCAAAAGGTCAACACCCATTACTATGTACGAAAAAACATTTCCCAATAAACGATTCAAGCATACTTTAGAATTTTTACAAAAACACATTACTACCCAAGAAACCATTTTTGATTTAGGTGTTCCCAACCCATTCTCAAAAATTATGGAAGAAAATGGATATACCGTAAAAAACACCATTGGCGAGGATTTAGACAACAATCAAAACGCCTTACAATCTGAAGACTATACGGTTTTTACTGCCTTCGAAATCTTTGAACATTTATTGAATCCTTATACTGTTTTACAAAATGTAAAATGCGACAAATTATTAATTTCAATCCCCCTTCGTTTATGGTTTTCACCTGCTTATCGTAGCAAAACTGATATGTGGGACAGACATTACCACGAATTTGAAGATTGGCAATTGGACTGGTTGCTAGAAAAAACAGGCTGGAAAATTATCGCAAGAGAAAAATTTACACATCCCGTAAAAAAAATAGGATTCCGTCCGCTATTGCGTTTTTTTACACCAAGATATTATATTGTTTACGCTGAACGAGCCTAAAAACAAATCACAAAAATGAAATTCCAATTTCCAATTTTGGACTCATCCAATCATTTGGAATTTGGAATTTTAAAATTTTGGAATTTTATTTTTTATGAAATACTACATCGTCATACCGTCTTATAACGAAGAAGCTTTAATTGGTTTGACACTGCAATCACTGATTTCGCAAACTGTTTTGCCTTCAAAAATTGTGGTGGTAAATGACAATTCAACAGATAGAACTGCTGAAGTTGTATTGGAATTTGCTAAAAACAATCCATACATAAGTTTGGTCAACAAATCATCAGAAAACATACATCTACCGGGAAGTAAAGTCATTCAAGCTTTTGAAAAAGGATTCGAAACCTTGGATGACAACTATGATTTAATTGTAAAAATTGATGCCGATTTAATATTTCCTACCAATTATTTCGAAACCATAATTAAACATTTTCAATCCGATGAACGCATTGGAATGGTGGGTGGTTTTTGCTACATCGAAAAAAATGGGGAGTGGATATTAGAAAACTTAACCGATAAAGACCATATTCGTGGTGCGCTAAAAGCATACAGAAAAGAGACTTTCCAACAAATTGGTGGGCTAAAACCGGCTATGGGTTGGGATACTGTAGACGAGTTGTTGTGCAAATTTTACAATTGGAAAGTAGTCACCGACGAAAGTCTGCATGTAAAACACCTCAAACCAACTGGCGCAAGCTACAATAAAGCCGCTCGTTACAAACAAGGCGAAGCTTTTTACAGTTTGGGATATGGATTTATCATCACGGCTATTTCATCATTAAAATTGGCAATGCGAAAAGGGAAACCTCTTCTATTTATAGATTACATAATGGGTTTTTGGAAAGCAAAATCATCCGGAAAACCTTTATTTGTAACAGCGGAACAAGCTAAATTTTTTAGAAACTACCGTTGGAAAAAAATGAAAGAAAAACTGTTTTAACAAGCAGTTGAAAACTAATTACTATTTTTGGTACTATTTTACAACCTATGATGCTAATTCGCTACATATCACAAATCGGAAAATACTTTCTGATGATTAAAGAAATCTTTATCAAACAAACCAAATGGTCTGTGATGAAGAATCTTATTTTTAAAGAAATCGACGACCTCATCATTAACTCGTTGGGAATCGTTTGTTTCATTTCATTTTTCGTTGGTGGCGTAGTTTCTATCCAAACTGCATTGAACTTAACCAATCCGTTAATTCCAACTTATTTAATTGGTTTTGCCACAAGACAATCGGTAATATTAGAGTTTGCACCAACATTTATTTCAGTAATTATGGCTGGAAAAATGGGCTCCTTTATCACATCGAGTATTGGTACTATGCGTGTGACAGAACAAATAGATGCGTTAGAAGTTATGGGGGTAAATTCTTTGAACTATCTCGTTTTTCCAAAAATAATCGCCTTGCTAATGTATCCTTTTTTGATTGGTATCAGTATGTTTTTAGGCGTTTTTGGCGGTTGGATGGCTGCAGTTTATGGTGGGTTTACTTCAAGCGAAAGCTTTATTACTGGAGTACAATTGGATTTTATTCCTTTTCACATTACTTATGCCTTTATCAAAACTATCATTTTTGCGATGCTTTTGGCCACAATTCCATCGTTTCACGGCTATTACATGAAAGGCGGCGCACTCGAAGTAGGTAAAGCAAGTACGGTTTCCTTTGTATGGACATCTGTATGTATCATCACATCAAACTATATTTTAACTCAATTATTACTTGGCGCATGATCGAAATCAAAAACATAGAAAAATCATTTGGCGACAGTAAAGTTTTAAAGGGAGTATCTTGCCTTTTTGAAGCGGGCAAAACCAACTTAATCATTGGTCAGAGTGGTTCTGGAAAAACCGTTTTATTAAAAAGTCTTTTGGGAATTCATTATCCTGAAAAAGGAACTATTTCTTTTGATGGTAGAATTTACTCCGAATTATTGCCTGAAGAAAAGAGGGAATTACGAACAGAAATCGGAATGGTTTTTCAAGGTAGTGCTTTGTTCGACTCTATGACTGTTGCTGAGAACGTAGCCTTCCCTTTACAAATGTTTACACACAATACTCCTTCAGAAACGAAAGACCGTGTAGATTTTGTTTTAAAAAGAGTTAACTTGATTGATGCTCATAAAAAATTGCCTTCAGAAATATCTGGTGGAATGCAAAAAAGAGTCGCTATCGCTCGTGCAATAGTAAATAACCCTAAGTATTTATTTTGTGATGAACCCAACTCAGGATTAGACCCTTATACTTCTACTGTAATTGATAATTTGATTAAAGAAATTACTGAGGAATATAATATTACTACCGTAGTTAATACCCATGATATGAATTCTGTGATGGAAATTGGAGAAAATATCCTCTTCCTGAAAAACGGAATCAAAGAATGGCAAGGTACCAAAGAAGAAATATTCAGAACTGATAACGAAGCCATCGTGGACTTTGTATACTCTTCTAACTTATTCAAAAAGGTAAGAGAAGCTTATTTAAAAGGATAAAAAAAGGCTTGATTTTTAATAATCAAGCCTTTTTTTACTTCTTTAATTTATTGGCAATCAATTTTATGTCTTGTTCCTTGCTTTTCGGATAAATCAACAATACATCTTCTTTATCTACAATAATAAAATCATTTAATCCATCAATGACTACTAGTTTTTTAGCAGCAGTACGGATAATATTATTTGAAGCATTTTCTAAAATCACCGTTGCATTTACCACTGCATTATCTTGTTTGTCTTTGGGTAACTTATCATACAATGACCCCCAAGTCCCTAAATCATTCCAATCGAAAGTAGCTGATAAAACAAAAGTATTTTTAGCTTTTTCCATAATGGCATAATCTATTGAAATGTTTTCTGCCAATGGATAATATTCTTTTATAAAATCATTCTCAGAAGCAGTATTATAACTACTGTACCCCTGCATAAAATGAGCTAACATTGCTGGTTGATAAGCTTCGAAAGCTTTTAGAATAGAAGGAATACTCCAAATAAAAATCCCTGCATTCCATAGAAAATTACGACTTTGAATAAACTTTCTGGCAGTCGGATAATCAGGTTTTTCACGAAACTGTACTACTTTTTTAATAGGTCTACTATCCAATTTATCATATTCAATATAACCATAACCTGTGTTAGGAAAAGTAGGCAAAATCCCCAAAGTCATTAGCGTTTCTTCTCTTTCGCATAAATCAAAAGAAAGCTGCAAATTGGCTACAAATTGTACTTCGTCCTCAATCCAATGGTCACTTGGAGCAACAACAACAACGGCGTTAGGATTCAGTTTTTTGATTTTTAGCGAAGCGAATAGAATACAAGGAGCCGTATTTCTCATGGCAGGTTCTAGAACAATCTGTTCTTGACTCACCATAGGTAATTGCTCAAGTACAATAGCATTGTATGCTTCATTAGTAAGAATCAGTATGTTTTCTTTTGGAATTAACTGCGACAATCGACTAAATGTCTTTTGAATTAACGTCTCTCCAGTCCCCAACATATCGTGAAATTGTTTTGGAAACTCTGTGGTACTTACTGGCCAAAAACGAGAGCCTACTCCTCCAGCCATCAAGATGGCATAATAATTTTTATTCATGGTATTTTATGTCTTTTAGCACGGTTCCCGTGTGCTATTTAGTTGTTTTAATGAGGCAATAATTCGACTTCGGCATTGGGATTAAATAAATACATCCGATTGGAACTAATTTCAACACATTCGTAACGCTTTGTTCTAAGTGCTCCTTTTTTAAAAATTTTCCCGTTATGAATTCTAAAAACACTTCCATAAGGAATTTCAAAGATATAGTTTTTATCGTTTTGTTGGTCAAACTGTTTTAGCGCCAAGGCCAAAGTAGCGTCTGTATCACTACTCGCAGCGGGATTCTTAAAGTGTCGGGCTAATAATGGCAATAGATGATTGGGGAAAATCTCAGGTCTAATAAACGGAACCATCAAACGCTGAAAAGTATATTTCCATTCTGCGCCATGGGGTTTAATGTTGCGTCCAAATTTTTCAAAAGCTACCAAATGAGCAATCTCATGGATTAACGTAATCAAAAATCGGTATTTATTGAGACTAGCATTTACGGTGATTTCATGCTTGCCGCTCATTCCCTTGCGATAATCTCCGTGGCGAGTGACACGCTCATTCACAATTTTTAAATGTACTTGATTCGCAACAATCAGTTCGAAAACTGGCTTTACGGCGTGTTCAGGCAAATATTTTAAAAGGGTATCGCTCATATTAGTTCCCCCTTTTGGGGGCTAGGGGGCTAAGGATTACTTGTAGTGACTTGCAATACTTTTCCGTTATAGTATTTATTTCCGGTAAGCGTAAAGTCGAAAATGTATTGAGCCATTTCAGCAGCCGAAAGTGGGGCTTGATACCCAGGAAAAGCTTCTTCAAGCATTTCAGTTTGAACGGCACCTAGCGCTAATACGTTAAAAGCAATACCTTGCTCTTTATATTCCTCAGCCAATAATTCTGATAAAGTAATTACTGCTCCTTTGCTTGAACTGTAAGCCGCTAAACCTGCAAATTTTAAACTGCCCTGAACGCCTCCCATAGAACTAATCGTTACTACATGACTTCCTTTTTGCAGATAAGGCAAAACGATTCGCGTAAGATTTGCTACTCCAAAAACATTGACTCTATAAATGGCTTCAAAATCGGCTTGAGTGATGGTCGCAAAAGGTTTATTCAATAAAGCGCCAGCGTTGTGTATAATGGCATCCACATTTTTCCAGCTGCTATCGAGAAAATCTGTTACTTGATACAAATCCTCTTCGGTAGATAAATCGATAGACAAACAAGTAATATTTTCGTTTTCGATTAGCGCTTGAGGTGTTTTTCTAGAAATGGCTAACACTTGATGACCCGCATTGGCGAATAGCAACGCCATTTCATACCCGATGCCTCTAGACGTTCCAGTAATAATAATTTTTTTCATAGCGCAAAAATAAGCAAATGTCCTATAATCAAATACACGTATTTTCAGATTCTTTGTCTTCACATAATTTTAAAAACAAAAAAACCATTAAAGAATTAAGATTAGGTAAAATAGGAACTTACCGTCTTAGTTCTTTAATGGTTTAAAATAGTATAGTCTCTGTTTACGAAACCAAACCTCTCGAAATCACAATGCGTTGAATTTCGGATGTTCCTTCATAAATTTGAGTAATTTTAGAATCACGCATCATACGCTCTACGTGGTATTCTGCCACATATCCGTTTCCACCGTGAATTTGAACTGCTTCGTTCGCTACTTCTAATGCAATTTCAGAAGCATACAATTTTGCCATAGCTCCAGAATGTGCAATATCTTGTCCAGCATCTTTCTCGCAAGCTGCTTTCATCACTAACAATTTGGCAGCTGTAATTTTCACGTACATATCCGCCAATTTGAAGGCAATGGCTTGGTGTTTGAAAATCTCTTTTCCGAATGCCTTACGCTCTTGCGAATATTTCAAGGCCAATTCATAAGCTCCAGTAGCGATTCCTAATGCTTGAGAAGCAATTCCGATTCTACCACCGTTCAACACGTTCATAGCAAAAGCAAATCCGAAACCGTCAGCACCAATTCTGTTTTCTTTAGGAACTTTTACATCAGTAAATAATAAGGAGTGTGTATCACTACCGCGAATTCCCATTTTCTTTTCTTTTGGTCCTATTTCAAAACCTGCCCAACCTTTTTCAACGATAAAAGCATTGATACCTTTGTGTCCTTTTTCAATATCGGTTTGAGCGATTACTAAATAAGTAGAAGCCGTACCTCCGTTGGTAATCCAGTTTTTGGTTCCATTTAATAAATAATGGTCTCCCATATCTATAGCAGTCGTCTTTTGAGAAGTTGCATCCGAACCAGCTTCAGGCTCTGACAAACAAAAAGCACCGATAACATCTCCTTTTGCAAGAGGAACCAAATACTTCATTTTTTGCTCTTCACTGCAATACTTTTCTAATCCTGCACAAACTAAAGAATTATTTACAGACATAATTACTGCTGCAGAAGCATCTACTTTGGCAATCTCAGTCATAGCCAAAACATAAGAAATGCTATCCAATCCAGCGCCACCATATTTTGGGTCTACCATCATTCCCAAAAATCCTAGTTCGGCCATTTTTTTTACTTGCTCCGTTGGGAACTTAGAATGTTCGTCTCTTTCTATTACTCCAGGTAGCAATTCCGTTTGAGCAAAATCTCTTGCTGCCTGCTGAATCATTAAATGCTCTTCAGTAAGATTAAAATCCATATTGTATTTAGTTTGTTTAGTAAGTATTGAAATTTTGAATCCAAAAGTAGAATTTAAATATCAAAAATTCAAACGATTTCGTGAATTTAGCTTTTGTCTAAAACATTTGACAATTATTTCTGTAAAACACTAAAAAATTACTTCCGATTTTGAATTTTCAACTTTGACTTGAACAAATGAAAGTATCAAAAAAAACAGAAAATCATTCGTTACTAGACGTTTAGAGAAGAGGAAAAAATAAAAATCAAGAAAAAAACAGCTGTAATTGAAAAAAAAGCCATTTTTCCCATTCTTTAAATAACAATCATTTAACACAAAACCCAATAAATCCGTTTTGTTTTAAATCATAGAATTGTTGTTACAATAAATTGAACTTAAAATTATTAAAGAATACACAATACTTTTTCCAACATAAAAAAACAGTATTGAAAAACCTTCGCTTTGATATAAATTTGCAAACCATTTTTTAATTCAAAAACAAACATGAAAAACTCGATTACTTTATTAGCAATATTCTTTTTAACACTTTCATTTTCAAAAGGAATTGCGCAAGAAAAATTTTCAGTCAATGGAGTAACGGTTCCTAGAACTATCGATTTTGAAAATCAAAAATTACAATTAAACGGTTTCGGATCTCGAACTAAATTTTGGACAGAGGTATACGTACAAGCATTATACTTAACTGTTTTGTCTGAAGATGCAAAAGATATTTTAGACAGCGATACCAATATGGGAATTCGTTTGCAAATCACCTCTTCGTTAGTGAGTTACAAAAGCTATCAAAATCTTTACATAAAGGAATGGTAAAATCTATTGGTGAAGAAAACATTCCTCAATTTAAAACGCAACTTGATTTACTAGAAAAACTATTAAATCGAGAAGCTACTGTCGAAAATGACGCTTTCAATTTGATTTATTCTTCTACTGAAAAATCAATTTTAGTTTACAAAAACAACCAATTAGAAGGAAAAATTCCTGGTTTTGATTTCAAAAAAGCCTTTTTCGGAATTTGGTTGTCGAACAATCCTGTAGATGCAGAACTAAAAGATGCACTCTTAGGAAAAGTAAAATAAAAGCATCATAAACCCACCTTTTTTGCCCCCAAAAAAGGATATGCCGTTACTGATATTTTTTTCAGGAACGGCACTTTTTATTTAGGTAGATTAGCTAACAAAATTGACTACCATCTGAATAACTTCCTTACTTTTCAAATCGTGTCCCAATCCTTCGGTTAAGACCAACTGACTGTTTTTCCAATGTTTGTTTAATCGAATAGAATAATGATGATGGGTTGCTACATCTCCTTTATCGTGAATGATTAAAGCTGGAATGGTAAGATGCTCCGCAAATTTTGCAGTAGAAAAATAGCTAGGCAATTGTCCCAATTGCAACTCAAACTCCTTGATTATTATCTCCAAAGCTTTTGAACTCAAACCTAGCGTTTTTTTATAAAAGTCAAAAAAATCAGAGGCCTCACCAGGAGCGCCCATTATGATTGCTTTTTCTATATTGTGAGACTTGTAATGGTTTAAATAATAGGTTGTAGCAAATCCCCCAATGGAGTGACTCACAATGGCAGTAACATCTGGATTCCTTTGCAAAAACAAATCGATGACTTTAGCGTACAAAACAACGTGTATCATTTTACCAGTAGACAATCCGTGGGCAGGAGCATCTAGCGCATATACGGTGAAGTCATTTTGCAACAACTGCTCTACATACTTTTTCCATCTAAACGAATGGCTTGCCCAACCGTGTACAAATAGTATTTTTTTGGAACCATTCCCCCATTTATAGGTTTGAATTTTATAGTTTTCATACTCAATTACCTCAGAAATACCTTTTTGCAAAAATTGCATTTGGTGTGGCTTCACTTTGTGAGCAAAGGGGTTACAAAAAAGCGCAAAACCTTTTCGCTGTAGCATTTTTGGGTGGACATAGGCTAAAATATTAAAGTAAAATCCTATATTTTTTTGAATCACTTTCTTTACTTTCATCATATTTTTGATTATTTGATACCAATCGGTATCGTTTTGGGTAAATTTTTTTATAATAATACATCAGCAACTATCCAATTTTTAAGATGCTTCACTACCGCCTCAATGTCGCTATTTGAATCTTGTAACTTGCTCATCATTATCGCGCCTTCTAGCGAAGAAATCATAACAATGGCTACCAATTTTTCATTCACAATAGCATTCACTTCTTTATGTGTTTTACCGTTGATAACAATCGTTTCTATCGAATTTCTAAATACAGTTAAAGCTTGTAATGCTTTGTCTTTTAACACCATTGAGGTATCATCAACTTCTGTTGACACATTCAGTAAAGGACAACCTCCGCTAAAAAAAGGATTATTGATATAGTCTTGAAAAAGCTCCAAAACACAAAACAACTTATCTCTTGTGTTGTTTTCTGCTTTGATTTTTTTTTGCAATGTATTGAAAATCGAATGCATCATATTTTGAAACGCTTCAATTTCCAATTGCTCTTTATTTTCAAAATGGCGATAAATAGCACCTTTCGTCAATCCAGTGGCATTGGTAATGTCACTCAATGAAGTTGCCCGATACCCTTTTGTATTAAAAAGAGTAATTGCTTCTTGTAGCACCTTGCTTTTTGTAATTTCTGACGACTTCATACGCAAAGATACCGATTGGTATCAAATAATTCGAAAAATGCCAAAATTTTTTTTTCGTATGTCGAAAAAAGTAAATTTGCTTAACAAAATAACACCCATTTTTAATGAAAGATTTATTAAAGAAATTCGAAAATAAACAGCCTGAAATCATCTTCAATTGGAAAGATTCTGAAACCGAGGCCGAAGGATGGACAGTAATCAATTCGTTGCGTGGTGGGGCTGCCGGTGGCGGAACAAGAATGCGCAAAGGATTAGATATGAACGAGGTTTTGTCTTTAGCCAAAACAATGGAAGTAAAATTCTCTGTTTCAGGACCAGCAATCGGTGGTGCCAAATCAGGTATCAACTTTGACCCTAACGACCCAAGAAAAAAAGGCGTGTTACAACGTTGGTACAAAGCGGTTTCTCCTTTATTAAAAAGTTATTATGGAACCGGTGGTGATTTGAATGTAGACGAAATCCATGAAGTCATCCCAATGACCGAAGAATGTGGGGTTTGGCATCCGCAAGAAGGTGTTTTCAACGGACATTTCAAACCTACAGAAGCTGACAAAATCAATCGCATCGGGCAATTGCGCCAAGGTGTAATCAAAGTAATCGAAAACCCAAAATTCTCTCCCGATGTAACCAAGAAATACACCGTTGCCGATATGATTACCGGTTATGGAGTGGCTCAAGCTGTTGGACATTATTACAGCATTTACGGTGGCGACATCAAAGGCAAAAAAGCCATTGTTCAAGGTTTTGGAAACGTAGGTTCGGCTGCCGCTTTTTATCTAGCTGAAATGGGCGCTAAAATCGTCGGAATCATTGATAGAGACGGAGGATTAATCAACGAAAATGGTTTCTCTTTCGAAGAAATCAGAACTTTATTCCTAAACAAAGACGGCAACAAACTGGTTTCCGAAAACATGATTCCTTTTGAAGCAATCAATGAAAAAATATGGACTATTGGGGCAGAAATTTTCACTCCTTGTGCTGCCTCTCGTTTGGTAACCCAATCTCAAATTGACAGTTTGATTGCGAACGGATTGGAAGTTATTTCTTGTGGCGCGAACGTTCCTTTTGCCGATAAAGAAATCTTTTTTGGCCCAATTATGGAAGATGTAGACCACAAAGTAAGCTTGATTCCTGACTTTATTTCCAACTGTGGAATGGCTAGAGTTTTCGCCTATTTTATGGAGAAAAAAGTACAAATGACCGACGAAGCCATCTTTCAAGACACGTCCGAAACCATCAAAAATGCTATCGTAAAAGCACACGCTTTAAGCACTGCAAAAACCAACATCAGCGCGACGGCTTTCGAAATCGCTTTGAAACAATTGGTGTAAAATCAACATACAAATTTCCCAAAGGTGCGGTTCCTCAATCGCACCTTTTTTTATTCTCTCATTTTTAGGAGCAGTAACAAAAGGCTTTCTGGGCAGCATCGTCCCGCTCCGTTATATCTTTGCCTTTTTAAAGAAAAAAGGCAAAGGATGCCACTGCCATCGGGGCTAGAGAGCAACAACCTCAATTTTTGCTATCATTTTCAATATAACGCTTCTCTTTTCTTGACAATTTTTAGTACTTTTCAGCGTTTTTAACCCATACTTAAAATTCAAAACTATAATGCAATCCCCAGTTACCTCAGATAAGAAAAAAGCCATCGCCTTTTCCGTAGCAATCTACGGAATACTGCTGTTGATTTTATTTTTTATCCGTTTTTGGCCTCCCTACAACCCCGATTCTTTTACAGCACTTGCTGGCGGTGGCGGTGGTGGGCTTACGGTCAACTTTGGCGATAGCGAAATGGGACAGGGTACCGATTACCAAAGCGAGGTTTTGGACGTAAAAAACCAAACCAAAGTTACCCCCACACCAACAACTCCAGACGAGGCCATCTTATCACAAGAAACGGCAACGGAAGAAAGTGTAGTTATTCCAAAAAAAGAGAAAGTAAAAAACAGCGCACCTACACCAAAAGAAACGCCAAAACCCGCGATTGAAAAACCAAAAGTTTCCAACGCTACCAACGATGCCTTATCGAGCATCCTAAAAGGTTCCAACAAAGGAGGCGATGGCGACGATAAAGTAGCGGGCAATAAAGGAAAAGCCAACGGAAGTTTGAGCGCCAAAGATTATTATGGCTCTGGAGGTTCTGGCGGCGGCACAGGCGGTGGCAACGGAACCGGAAATGGCATTGGCACCGGAAGTGGTTATGGTGCAGGAAGCGGCGGCGGCTCTGGTGGAGGCGCAGGCTATTCTCTAGGCAACCGCAGGGCCATTTCAAAACCAGTCCCAAAATACACTTGCAACGAAGTAGGCAAAGTAGTCGTAGAAGTAGCCGTAGACCGTAATGGCAACACCATAAGCGCCATTGCCGGAAGTAAAGGAACCACCAACACGGCCAAATGTCTTTTGGACCAAGCCAAAATTGCAGCGATGAACACCAAATGGGACGCTAGCAGCAACGCACCAGAGAAACAAGTTGGTAAGATTGTTTATAATTTCAACTTGAATTAAGCCGTTGGACATAGCTCGTTCCTGCAAGGTCTTTTTCCAGACCTTGTAGGCATTCCTTCATCAATAGTAAACCTACAAGGTTAAAAGAAACCTTGCAGGAAATCCAATAAAGAATAAAAGGAAAGTATAACCAAGGACAGTTTACTTTAGATGTCTTTATAAAAAAAAATCAACTAATCGAGAATTAATTTGAAGTAAGTTATCGAGCAGTACTCGTTCCTGCAAGGTCTTTTTCCAGACCTTGTAGGTATTCCTATCAATAGTATACCTACAAGGTTAAAAAAACCTTGCAGGAAATCCAAACAACAGAAAAGTATAACCGAAGGCGGTTCTTTTTATTTTCTATTATAAAAAATGTGTCTGACTAATCGACAAGTTATCTGTCATTCTATAAAAAGTAAAACGTAAAAAAATTACTATCTTTGAAAACCAATTTTGAAAAAATGACAGAAGAAAATAGAATTGAAATACTAAATAATGCTAAAGATTTTTTCAGAAGTGAAATTGTAACTAGCCATATTGAAGGAGCTTGCAAGCGAGCAAGTAAATTGTCAGAATACAATGTGAATCCTTTTTTATTCAAATATTTAGCAAATTTCCTAACTGGAAATGATAATGCTGAAAGTATTGCAAGAGCTTTAGTTTTACCAAGAATTCTAGGCTCATCAATTAACACGTCATTTGGAATGAAAATCCAAAAATTAATAGGCCAATTGTTTCAAGGGCTAGGTTCAACGACAACAGGAATTGATATTGAATTCATTGATGCTGTAGATGGACGTAGAAAATATTGTCAACTTAAAGCAGGCCCAAATACAATCAATCACGATGATGTAGTAACCGTTATTAATCACTTTAATGGTGTTAGAAATTTAGCAAGAACAAATAACTTAAATATTGGAATAAATGATATGATAGTTGGAGTTATTTACGGTGAAGAAGCTGAATTAAGTTCACATTATAAAAAAATATCTAACTCATTTCCTGTCATAATAGGGAAAGAATTTTGGTATAGACTTACAGGAAAAGAAGATTTTTACTTTGACTTGATTGATGCAATTGGAGACGTTGCATTAGAAGTTGATGGAAGTCATATTGTAGAAGAAACCATTTCAAATCTAGCGCTAGAAATTCAAGCAAAATATTTTGAGTAAAATAGAAATGTAAATTTCTATTTTACTCTATAATAGTTATTTAAAAACTTGATAATCGAATAACCAACTTCTCGACCTAAATTTACAGGAACAGCATTTCCGATTTGTTTATATTGTTGAGCCAGTGGTCCTGAAAATTGCCAATCATCTGGGAAAGTTTGTATTCTAGCATATTCACGCACTGTAAACGGACGAGTTTCGTCTGGGTGACATCTTTCAGTTTGTTTTTGGGCTGGACTACAAGTTAAAGTTAAGCAAGGCTCATCCCAGCCTATTCTTCTAGCCATACCAGTTTTCCCCCCACCTAAATAAAAACTTGCCCCCATAAATTCCTTCTGGATATCTATTGGCAAATCTCTCCAATATCCTTTAGGTGGAACTAAATCTAAAACACTTTTTTTACTTTCAGGATATTTTGCTCCATTGGACTTTTGCACATTAGACGCAAACAATTCTCCTTTTTTAAGTGCATCAGAAAGAGTATAGATTTTTTTATAAGGTTTTGGATATTCATATTTTAAATCAATATCTTTCCTAATTCCAACTAAAATAAGACGTTCTCTTTTTTGTGGAACTTTATAATTTATAGCCTTTAATACTTGTGCTGGAACAACATTGTATCCAATTTCATCCAAAATTGAAATCATACCTTGTAAAGTTTTTCCATTATCGTGGCTCAATAACCCTTTAACATTTTCTCCGATACAAATTGGCGGATTTACTTCTTTTACAACACGTGCAAATTCATAAAACAAAGTTCCTCTGGCATCTTCAAATCCTAATCTTTTACCAGCATAACTAAATGCTTGACAAGGAAATCCTCCTGTAACAACATCCACTTGATTGTAGTATTGAGAAAAAATAAAATCTTTTATATCTCCTTCCAAAACATTCCAATTTGGTCGATTGTTTCTTAAAGTTGCACAAGCGTGTTTGTCAATTTCATTCAAAGCAACACATTTCAATCCTGCTTTTTCCATTCCAACTGCTAAACCACCAGCACCAGCAAATAGTTCTAAAACCTTGTATTCGTTTTCTGGCTCGACAAAATTAGAAACTGTTTCTCGGACATCCGTCTGAAGAAAATCTGCAAATAAAGTTTCAACATCGCTTTTTCTATAAACTCTATAATTACTCATAGGCTCACGAACTGCAGAAAGTTTTCCTTCTTCATCCCAACGACGAAGCGTTTTTGTACTCTTATTAAGCAACTTTGCTGTTTCTGAAATAGTTAAATATTCACTCATAACCAAATTATACAACATTAGACATTGGTTACAAATATAACAGAAAACAATTCAAACTTCCAAGACAAAAATGATATTTAATTTAGCACTAAAATCGCTTTAGTTAAATGCGTGAGAGATAGGAGCTGGCTACCGAAGTAGCGCGGATAGCCCGACCGCAGAAAAGTAAAGGGGCGAATAACACCTATGCTATTCGCCCCTTTGCTTTTATGGGGTCACGCCCAAATTCTACTTATTTTGGACTGGTGGCTATGACAAACTTTAGGTTATTTTTTACGCCGATTTGAAGAACGTCAACCAAGTCTTGAACTTGTAGGTTGAATGGAATGCGGACAATGACCGTTTGGTCTTTTTCGCCACTCATTTTTCCCATCAAAGTGGTTTCTAGGTCTTCGAAAGCAACGGGTTGTTTATCGAGGTAGAACTTTTTGTCTTCGGTAACCGAAAGGCTAATGTATTGCTTATTCGTTTTTTCGTTGGACTTGGCTTTGGGCAAAGTCATTTTAATCACATTGGGATTGGCCAGTGTGGAAATAATCAAGAAAAACAACAATAAGAAAAACATAATATCGCTGAGCGAAGAGGTCGCTACTTCGGCGTGAAATCTTCTTTTTCTTTTTATCGCCATAACTATGCTCTTTGAATAATATTAACGAATTCTAAAATCTGTTTTTGCACTTTTAGCGCAAAATTATCAATCTTTCCGTTCAGCAAATGGTAGGCACTGTAGGCGATGATTCCAACAATTAATCCAGCACCACTACTAATCATTTTCTCGTACAATCCACCAGAAATGTTTCCGATACTGATGTTTTCTGTAACCGAAATGCTGTAAAAAATCTTGATTACCCCTGAAATGGTTCCGATAAATCCTAGTGTGGGAGCAATACCTGCAATTAATCCTAAATGGCCTAAATGCTTTTCCATTTGACCAATTTCGATATCGGCAGCACGATCCATATTCGATTCAATCTCTGCGATGGGACGACCAATTACCAAAATTCCTTCTTTTATAATTGTGCTTGAAGCATTAGTAGAACGTTCTACGATGGCTCTAGCCAATTCTATATTTCCGGATTGCAATTGCTCTCCCACATCCCGCAACAAACGATCGTCTATTTTGGAGGCTTTATCAATATACATATATCTTTCGGCAATAACATAAAAGGTATAAAACAATAAAATGGCAATTGGAATTAGGAAAACCCCACCTTTCAAAATAAATTCCAATACCGAGATTTCAGTATTTGGAGCAACATTTTCAATAACAGCAGTAGAAGTCGCAGCAGTAAGTGAGTCGGCTTGTAGAGAGAGTAAAGTAAACATATTTTATTCTTGATTTTTACGAATTAATTCTAAAAAATATTTCAATTTTGCACTAAAGATACTTTTCGTTCTAGTATTAAACTAAAAAAAATGAAAATTATTTTAAACCCCTCTTTTTTGCTCAAAAAATGAATTATCAAGAAACCCTTCACTGGCTATACAATCAGTTGCCAATGTATCAATTACAAGGAGCATCGGCTTATAAAAAAGATTTGACCAACGTACATTTGTTAGCCGACTACTTGGGGCATCCCGAGCAAAAATTACGATGCATACACGTGGCGGGCACCAATGGCAAAGGCTCTACCTCTCACCTCCTAGCCTCTGTTCTCAAAGAAGCAGGTCTAAAAGTAGGTTTGTACACCTCACCACATCTTACGGATTTTAGAGAGCGCATCAAAATTATCTCGAATGCCAATCCAGAACAAGCTTGGGAAGAAATTCCAGAGGACTTTGTTTGTGATTTTGTGAACCAACACCGTTCGTTTTTTGAAGCACAGGATATGAGTTTCTTTGAAATGACCGTAGGTTTGGCTTTTGATTATTTTGTAAAAGAACAAGTTGACATCGCTATCATAGAAGTTGGAATGGGTGGCCGATTAGATGCTACCAATATTATTACGCCATTAGTTTCGATTATTACCAATATAGGATTGGATCACACTCAATTTCTTGGTACTACTTTAGCCGCTATTGCTGGCGAAAAAGCTGGCATTATAAAACCAAGCATTCCCGTAGTGATTGGCGAATACACTCCAGAAACCTTGCCTGTTTTTATTAGCAAAGCCAAAAGTTGTTTTGCAGAAATTCATTTGGCCTCGGATTTGATTTCGAGTACTTATCCCTCGGATTTATTAGGCGATTACCAAGTGCACAACAAGAAAACGGTAATGCAGACCATAGCCATTTTGAACGAAAACAAATCCATATTAGTTACGCCAAAACAACTCCAAATGGGAATGGCCAACGTAATAAAAAACACAGGACTACAAGGTCGTTGGCAACAGTTGAAAGAGCAACCCAAAGTAATTGCTGACACCGCCCACAACAAAAATGGTTTGGAAATCGTAATGCGTCAAATTCAAAAAGAAAAATTTGACCAATTGCATCTCGTTTTGGGAGTAGTCAATGACAAAGATTTGAAAGAGGTATTGCCTTTATTTCCAAAAAAAGCGATTTATTATTTCTGTAAACCAAATATTCCACGTGGCTTAGAAGCAACCACACTTCAAACCGAAGCGCAGGTTTTTGGGCTGAACGGAGAAGTATACTCTTCTGTTTCAGAAGCCTACGAAGCAGCTCTGAAAAATGCAGCTCCAACAGACTTTGTTTATGTAGGCGGAAGTACTTTTGTGGTTGCAGAAATTTTGTAATTTTTTTTCATTTTTGCTTGCAAATCTCGAAAAGGGTTGTATATTTGCACTCGCAATCACGAAATGATAGCAACCTAGTAAAATAGGGCGATTAGCTCAGCTGGTTCAGAGCACCTCGTTTACACCGAGGGGGTCGGGGGTTCGAACCCCTCATCGCCCACTGTGAGGGATTACCGAAAGGTTTTCCCTCTTTTTTTTGTATATAAGACATCCTTTTTCCTCCATTTTACTGGCATTATGAGAAAATATATCTAAAATTGTAGGTGTTCGATATATACCCTCTTGGTAGTATAAGTTACCATCGAACACCATGTTTACAAACTCACGCTTTTGCAAAGTATCTGACTTGGTGTAGACATGTCTGATATCACCCAATAAATCCAGATTACGGTCTAAAATCTCGAAGGCCTTCCCTTGATTTGGACTGAGTCTTTCTATTGCTGCTGTAAGGGTTAATATATGGTCACTGTAGGTAGAATACCATCTTTCGTAGGTATCCTTGTTTATTTCATCCTTAAACCATTTTTCTTCTACTGCATTTAATAGCTGCAGTACTTCCTCCAGCTCATGTTTTTTGTCTGCTACTTTTTTCTTGTTTGCCTTTACTTCCTGTTCAATTAAGGCGTAACTACCACCTCTTATCTCTTTAATTTGTCTTTCGGGAACGCTCATTAGATCGCAGACGTTTAAGAATTGCTCATGTGCTTTGACAGCACTAATGTTGTTATGCTTTGAATGCTTGCACTTATAATAGTAGAAGTATTTTCCAGATTTACCACGAGAAGGCGCACCAGTAAGCGGAGTTCCACAATGGCATTTTACAACGCCCCGTAGCGGTATTTCATCATCGATAACTACCTTTACTTTATCAACTTTCTTCATTTTGGACTGTACCATTGTCCATGTTGTCTTATCAACTATGGGCTCATGAATGGCTGGAAAAAGACCTCCCGGCAGATCTTTGAACGGTTCAACTCTGACAAGCCCTGCATAAACAGGATTTGCAAGCACACGATCAATAGCCATGTTGCCTTTCCTGTCAAAACCTGATTGATAAGCTATTTCTTTGATTTTATATAATGGCACATCACGCAGATACATATCATAAATTGTTTTGACAATTTTAGCTTCTATCTCATTTACTTCAAGGTGGCGCTGTTTTCCTTCTCCAACCTTGCTGTAGCCGAAAGGTTTTTCTCTAGTAAGGAAACGACCTTCTTTAGCACGAGCTGTATATAGTCCGCCACGTACTTTTATACTCCTGTTGATATTGTCTTCTTCAGCTAACAACAATTGTAAGCCTGCTCTGAAAAAGCTTCCCGGTGTATCATAATCAAAGACTATCCCTTCGGTCACGCTGATAATCTGAATACTATATTTTTTTTGGAATTGTTTGACCATGTTCATCGCTTCACCAGCATCCCTGCTAAAGCGGTCAAGCTGGTCTACAAGAAGGTAGTCCACCGATTTATAATGCTTGGTGATGAATGCCTGTAATTTTATAAAATCCGGACGGTCAAAAGTCTTGGCACTTTTACCCCTGTCGATAAAAGAATCTACCAACTGTATATTATTATATTGCAGGTATTGGTCGGTATACAATTCCTGTCTTTCAATCGAGCCATTACTTTGCCCTAACTGACTAAATCTTAAATATCTAATCGCCCTCTTCATATAATTCTTTCAATGTTAATGATACAATAATTTCAATCATTAAATCTACGAATTTTTGTTCTTTTTCCCGTTCTATATCTTCATATTTTTTTAAGATATATTCTTCTATATCAGTCTGTTTGATAACTTCCTGTTTCATTCTGCTCCTCCTTTGCCTTTGGTTAAAACAATGCTTTTTTAATGTCTTATGAATTTAACACATCTGATAATTTAAGAGTAATTGCAGTCTCACCGAGGAACTGTTTGGCTACATTAGTCTCAAAGCAATATTGGAAACAGTTATAAAAAACAAAGGCACTCCTTCCTAAAATTGTCGGGACAGCCCTTATTTTTTTTTAAAATGGTACCGCCTATTTGATGAATCACTCCTCTGTCGTGAATCAACAAAAAGGCTAGTGCTTAAAATTGATAGTATGCACTATCTTTTTTTGCGTCTGGCTTTCTTTTTCATTTGGTTGGCAAATAATCCTTCATCATAGTCTTCTGCTTTTGCATTGGGTAATAACCCTCCAAAAACTTCAATAAGATTGTTTTCTTCGTGGCTATAGGAAAGATCTTCCTTAACCAAAAAGCCAGACAGATTGTTTGGTTCTTTGATCTCTTGATTTATAGTGGCTTTGTCCTTTGAATTAACATTTCTCTGCACAGACTGCTCCATTTTATTGCCGTTATTCCACCAGTCATTAAATACATTTGCCGAAAGGTTTCTTCCTAATTGTGATCCGTTCCACACACAATGGGCTTTGTGGTCAATAAAAGTGATGCCGTAAATACGTCCTTCAGCATTTCGGCGTACCACCACATTGATACCCTGTTCCAAGAGTTTTTTATTAAACTCCAATTCGTTTGATGCAGTCTGCATTACTGATTCGATCCTGCCTTTAACTGATCCCTTAGCAGGATGCTCTCTGAGTTTTATCTTGTTCTGCTCATAATGGGATTGCAGTTGTGCATAACCCGCACTTTTTCCAAACAGAGAAGCCTTAAAAGGATTGCTTACTTTTTCTCCCTGCTTGTTGAGTGCAAAATATACCAATCCTTGTTTTGGGATTCCATTATATTCGCCCTTGACTTCTTCAGCGATAATGTTTAAAAGGGAAAGCAGAGCATTATATGCCCCGAAAGTTTGGAACTGGTAATTTTTGGGTAAATGGCGAAGTACTGATGCCATCTGGCTTTTTATATCGCCTGCCATATAGTCAACAGGCTTGAATATTTGATTCTTCAAATCTTGCTTTTTTTCCACAGCGGATATAAGGCTGTACTGTTTTTCCAATGTCCTGCATACAGCCATCGAACGCCTTTTTTCAAATTTATCGGATATTTTCCTGCCGTCTTCATCCACGCAGACCGACACGATATGGATGTGGGTGCGCTCAATATCGGTATGCTTGAATACTACAAAAGGCTGTTCGCCGTAACCCATTTCACGCATATATTCCTCTGCTATTTCCCGAAATTTATCATCGCTTACCTTG
>ERZ650302.181-NODE-181-length-31726-cov-33.195447_pt1 | contig 31726 bp, 29 predicted proteins | sample MGYA00376238_ERZ650302 | MGnify/ENA primary metagenome ERZ650302 (study PRJEB26733, sample SAMN07839298) | wastewater metagenome | biome: urban; feature: wastewater treatment plant; material: waste water | place: USA: North Carolina | collected 2016-04-28 ... | reverse complement strand
CTACTACTCGCTCTCCTGCCATAACTGCCCAGACGTAGTCCAGGCGCTGAACCTGATGGCGGTGCTCAACCCGCGTATCAAACATACGGCGATTGACGGCGGTACATTCCAGAACGAAATCACCGATCGTAACGTGATGGGCGTTCCGGCGGTATTTATGAACGGCAAAGAGTTCGGCCAGGGTCGTATGACGCTGACTGAGATCGTGGCGAAAGTGGATACCGGCGCAGAAAAACGTGCAGCTGAAGAACTGAATAAGCGCGATGCTTATGACGTGTTGATTGTCGGTTCTGGTCCTGCGGGGGCGGCGGCAGCGGTGTACTCTGCACGTAAAGGCATTCGCACCGGTGTTGCCGCTGAGCGTTTTGGTGGTCAGGTGATGGACACCATGGACATCGAAAACTTTACTTCGGTGCAAAAAACCCAAGGGCCAAAATTTGCAGCCGATATGGAAGCACATGTGCGTGAGTATGATGTTGACATCATGAACTTACAGCGTGTGACACACATTACAGGGGCAGAATATACCGTCAATGGCTTGGTTGCAGTTGAACTGGAAAATGGTGCAAAACTTGAATCTAAAACTGTGATTCTATCGACTGGTGCGCGTTGGAGAGAAATGAATGTACCGGGTGAAGCAGAATACCGTACCCGTGGTGTTGCTTACTGTCCACACTGTGATGGTCCACTGTTTAAAGGCAAACGTGTTGCAGTAATAGGCGGAGGGAACTCAGGTGTCGAAGCCGCGATTGATCTTGCGGGGATTGTTGAACATGTAACTTTGGTTGAGTTTGATACCAAACTACGTGCCGACCAAGTGTTACAAGACAAATTGCATAGCTTGCCTAACACTACGGTGATCCTGAATGCACTCTCGACCGAAGTTGTGGGTGATGGTTCACAAGTGACGGCATTGAAATATAAAGACCGTGCAACTGATGTAGAACATACGGTTGAGCTTGCAGGAATCTTTGTGCAAATTGGTTTATTACCAAACACTGATTTCTTAAAAGAGACTGCTGTTGAGCTTTCAAACCGTAATGAGATTATGATTAACGATCGCAACGAAACCAATGTCAAAGGTGTATTTGCCGCAGGTGACTGTACGACTGTGCCATACAAGCAAATCATCATTGCCACAGGTGAAGGCGCGAAAGCATCTCTGTCTGCTTTTGATTATATTATTCGTTCTGGGCTGTAAGTGTGAAATGAAAAAGCCAACGCTCTCCCAAAATATACGTTGGCTTTTTCCCTTTATGTTGTATCGCTGATCTTTGGTTTTACCCTTGATAGGAACTGAGTCACTAACAGCTCAGTTCCTTTTTTTCGTTTAAAGCAAATATCTTGTACAAAGAAAAAGCCAAAGTGCTCCCCAGTCACTTTGGCTTTTTCATTTAGTTTTTGTTTATTGTTATTCTTTGCCCAGTTTTTGTTTTGAAACTCTGAGTGTGGTCAGTACTCGGTTTCTTTTCTACTTTCCCCAAGGTTAGACGCTAAATAAGTTCAATCCTTTAAATTTTTCTAACAGTTGTTGCTGTGTTTCAACGTGTTCTGGATGTGGCTCGATACAGGCAATTGGGCAAACATCGACACAGGTTTGGGTGTTATAAAAACCAACACATTCGGTGCAACGGCTGACATCTATTTCATAAATTTTATCACCTTCAAAAATAGCGGTATTGGGACATTCGGGAAGACACATATCACAGTTAATACATGCATCCGTTATTCGTAATGCCATGGCATCATCCCCTCAACTTGCAACATAGGCCAGTGAAGCTGCTGAAATGTCAGCATTTGAATGCGGTAAGTTACGAATAAGTAGGGCATAGCGCATATCGACATCAGCAGGAATAGGGATTTCAACCACATGCCCTGAGCCTTTCGCTTCAAGTATTAGATTGCCTTTTTTATCGAGGATTTCTGTTAGTTCAAAAGTGATGTTGCCTGAAGTGGTCATGAGTTCGAGCACATCGCCCACTACAAAACGGTTTTTGACATCGACTTTCAGATAATCGCCATTGCGTTCCAAAATTTCACCGCAGTATTGTTGATGGTCAAAACTGGATGAACCATTTTCATAGTTTTGATATTCGCTATGTACGTGGCGACGTAAGAAACCTTCGGTATAACCGCGGTTGGCTAGACCTTCGAGTTGTGTCATGAGTGATGGGTCAAAAGGTTTACCTGCAAGCGCATCATCTATGGCTTTGCGATAAATTTGGGCGGTACGCGCACAGTAAAAATAAGACTTGGTACGCCCTTCAATTTTTAAAGAATGGATGCCCATTTGAGTCAAGCGCTCAACATGCTGCACCGCGCGCAAGTCTTTTGAGTTCATAAAGTAAGTACCATGTTCGTCTTCTTCAGCAGCAAACATGTCTTCTTCATGACGTTGTAGTAATACGGGTTCATCGAACTGATGTTGTGCTTGCATATGCAGTTCATCAGCATCAGAGTTTGAACAGCAATTGGAGTCTGTATTCAGATTTTGGACTGGGATTACATCACCATTTTCATCTTGATGAGTCTCATGTACTTTGTATTCCCAACGGCAGGCATTGGTACATGCCCCTTGATTGGCATCACGTTTATTCATATAGCCTGAAAGCATACAACGTCCAGAGTATGCCATGCATAGCGCGCCATGCACAAAAACCTCAATTTCCATGTCAGGCACTTGCTGCTTAATTTCTTCAATTTCATCAATGGATAATTCGCGGGACAAAATGACTCGAGTCAGTCCCATGTTCTTCCAAAACTTCACTGTAGCCCAGTTAATGGCATTGGCTTGAACCGAAAGATGCACATCCATGTCTGGAAAATGTTCGCGTACCATCATAATCAGACCTGGATCTGACATGATCAAGGCATCGGGTTGCATCGCAACCACAGGTGTGAGGTCGCGAATAAAGTTTTTGAGTTTTGAGTTATGTGGTTGGATATTGACGACCACATAAAACTTTTTGCCTAAGTCATGCGCTTCTTGAATGCCGATAGCCAGATTGTCATGGTCAAATTCATTATTGCGCACACGTAAACTGTAACGAGGTTGTCCGGCATAGACTGCATCTGCACCATAGGCAAATGCATAACGCATATTTTTAAGCGAACCTGCAGGAGAAAGAAGTTCAGTAACGTGATGAATGCTCATGATTAAACTAAGGCATAAAAAAAATATGGGTTTATTGTAGGGCTTTAAAAAATAGATTCAACCTAGTAAAAAACTCGGAATTTGAGCGGGGGATAGACGCGAAAATCACACATTCAAATGTTCGATTTGAGTGCTAAGTGGTAAATGTTTGAATATATGATTTTATGTGGCTAAGGATAAAAATGAATTTAAATCCCCTTGTTTTATAAAGTAAAAGATCTGTTATATAAAACTTATTCGAGGTTCTAATCATCAAAAAATTGGAGTTCTTTGTGGCCTTTTATCCGAAATAATTAGAGATCATTTTTATTAGATTTGATGTGTGGCTAGATTTTTTATTTCTGAAATTATTAAAAAATTAAAGAAAATAAGAATAAAAATCCTACATTGACGATGTAAGGTTCGGGTAAATAGGTAGCAAAACCGAGTAATACCCATATTCTAAATTCTGCGTTGATGTGTTTTATACATCTAGCCCTGCTTCAAGATGTCTTAAAATTTGACAATCATCAATGGTTGATTGAGTTGCGCAAGACTGCCGAAGTTGTTGTAGTTGTATCTGAAATTTTTGCAATTCAATGATTTTTTGTTCGACTTGTTTCAAATGCTCATCGATCAGTTGATTGACCGCACTACAGTCTTGTTGAGGCTTTTGCTCCAGTTCAATCAGGTATTCAATTTCTTTGAGTGAGATATCCAGCGCGCGGCAACGTTTAATAAAAATGAGTCGTTTAAGTGCATCATCTTGATAATAGCGATAATTATTGTCCCCGCGAAAAGAAGGCTCTAATAAATGCTTTTTTTCATAGAAACGAATGGTATCGGCACTTAATCCCGTTTTATGGACTAAGTCTTTCATCAAATAAATAGCAGATGAGTTTTGTTGATTCATTTTGCTTGACCTTAGAGCGACTCCATAGTTTTTAATCATAATAGAAAATGATTAGGTCTGGATAGAGGTTGTGTATATGGCATGTTCTTCTTGCAGTTGTGCACCCGCACCGCAAAAGCCAAATAGTAAGTTTAGAACGGCATTGTGGATAGCCTTATTTATCAATTTAGCTATGTTCGTGGTGGAGCTTATTGGTGGAGCTTATGCACATTCGTCATCCTTATGGGCTGATTCTTTAGATTTCTTTGGTGATGCAGTCAACTATGGTATTTCCCTAGCGGTGCTTGGTGCGAGTTTATATTGGCGGGCGACAGTGGCACTGCTCAAAGGCATGACCATGGCGTTGTTTGGCTTGGTGGTGATTGGTAAAGTGATCTATGCCTATGCTTTGGGAATTCCACCTGAAGCTATGACCATGGGGGTGATTGGTGTGATTGCTTTGCTTGCGAATGTGGTTTGTGCCGTCATTTTATATGCCTTTAGAGAAGGTGACTCTAATATGCAATCGGTCTGGCTCTGTAGCCGAAATGATGCGATTGGGAATGTGGCAGTTATTTTTGCTGCAATAGGTGTGTTTGGTACAGGCAGTTTGTGGCCAGACATAATCGTGGCAGGCATTATGGCGACTTTAGGTATGACTGCGGGTTATCAAGTGGTGAGCAAAGCATTATCTGAGCGTAGATTACAGCTCGAGAATTAAGAAAACGCTAAATTTCTTAATCAAAGTAAAATTATTTTCCATAAAAATGCTCCGCAGCTGCTCGGAGCATTATGTTGTTTACATAATAAGAATAAAACTCTGCTCATTTGTCGGATTGATCTGGCTATAATGGCGCCTAATTTATGATCGCTGTTTGCGATCGACTATGACTGAAACTTACTTTTTAAAAATATAGACGATGATAAATACAATCACTCAAGTGTTTGAGCAATTGGGGTTAAGTGCACAAAAACGTGCCATTCATTCACAATTTTCACATGCTGCATTAAATCATGACATCTTTTTGCAGCATATTGAAGGCACACATGCATTAAACCAAGGTTTAAATGTTGAATTGATCTGCCTCTCAACCAATGCCCTGATTCCACTCAAACAATTTATCGGGGTACAAGTCGCGGTCGATCAGGTCACAGACCAAGGCACATTATTTCGCAGCACAGGGATCATCACCCAAGCCGAACAAGGACAAAGTGATGGTGCACTGACCCTGTACAAACTTCGCTTAGAAGATGCAACGGCACTTTGGCATAAACGTCGCAACAGCCGAGTGTTTATGAATAAAAGTGTGCGAGATGTCAGTGAAATACTCTTTAAGGAATGGCAGAGTAAAAGTCCGCTATTTGCTGCTAGCCTCAGTCTTGATCTTTCTGGTTTAAATACAGAGACCGATGTTCGTCCCTTCATCATGCAGTCAAATGAAACCGATTATGACTTTCTAACACGGCTCTGGCGCAGTGAAGGCATCAACTGGCTGATTGATGAAGCTGAACTCTATGTGCCTCATACTCGTCATCCGATTCAAGCCCAAAAACTTAGACTCTTGGATGACAACAGTCAGTTTCAAGCCTTAAAGCGTCGACAGATTCGTTTTCATCGTTCTAGTGCTACCGAACAACAGGACAGCATCATCAGTCTGAGTGCACAGCGCAGCCTACAACCGACTGCAGTCCATATTCAACGTTGGCAAGCCGATCACCTGAGTCAAGAAGAAGGTGCAGGTTCAGTCCAAAGCCAACATCAACATAGCACACAGCAAGACAATGCCAGCCTCAGCTTAGAACAAGCGTGGCATGTTAGCCCTGCATGGATGCAAGATTTAAAGGGAGAAGATCAGGCGACCGCAGCATCAAACAGCCAAATTGAAAAACTCAATCAAACCCTGAGTAATGTCTACAACCAACAGGCGAAACAATTCACTGCACAGAGCACCGTACGTGATGCCCAAGTGGGGTATTGGTTTGAGTTACATGAACATCCTGAACTTGATCAACATAGTGATGCAGACAAAGAATTTCTGATCACGACCAAGACTTTCTATAATCAAAACAACTTGCCCAAAGATCTGAGTGAGCAAATTCAGCATTTACTGAAACAAAGCCAATGGTCACTCAAAACCAGCACAGTGCCAAGCGAACGCCAAGCCAACCACTTGAGTTTACAGCGTCGTCACATCACGACCGTTCCAGCTTATAACCCGATAGCGCACCGACCAGCCACACACCCACAACGTGCCAAAGTTGTGGGACCAAGTGGCGAAGAAATTCATGTGGATGAATGGGGGCGGATCAAAGTTCGCTTCCTCTTTACCCGCAACGATGACCACAGCCATGACGGCGGTGCAGGCGCCAATGACAATGATACAGACTCGGCATGGGTTGATGTCTTGACCCCATGGGCGGGTGAGGGCTATGGCGCACGCTTTTTACCGCGCATTGGTGAAATCGTGGTGATTGATTTCTTTGATGGCAATCTCGACCGTCCCTTTGTGGTTGGACGGATTCATGAAGCGCAGCGCAGCCCAACGAAATTTGATCAGAAAGGGCAATTGCCAGAGACCAAGAAACTAGCTGGGATTCGCTCTAAAGAAATAGGGGGTGAAGGCTATAACCAACTCCGCTTCGATGACACCACGGGTCAAATTTCGACTCAACTACAAAGTAGTCATGGGGCAACTCAGTTGAACCTCGGTAACCTCAGCCACCCGAAAGAAGCGGAGAGAAGTGAAGGACGAGGAGAAGGCTTCGAGCTTCGAACTGATCAATGGGGTGCGATTCGAGCAGGTGACGGTTTACTGCTCAGTAGCCATAAACAAGATCAAGCTGCAGGTACACATCTGAATGCTCAACCTGCCAAACAACAACTTGAAGGGACTTTAAACAATAGCCAAGCGTTAAGTGAAGTGGCGAAGAATCAACAGACGGATCCGCTTGAAGTTTTAGAAAACTTAAAAGGCTTCTTAGAACAGATTGAACAACAAGATCAAAACAAGGCAGATGCATTTAAACAAGCCATCATGATTCTCTCTGCACCAAACTCAGTTGCTGTCAGCAGCAATGAAGACCTGTATCTCTCAGCTGATGGTCAAATCAGCCAAAGTGCAGGGGAGAGTATCAACCTTTCTACACAGAAATCGTTGATTGCGCATGCCAGTGAGAAAATCAGTCTCTTTGCAGCACAAGACGGGCTAAGAGCCTATGCAGGCAAGGGCAAGGTTGAGATACAGGCTCAAGGGGATGCACTCGATGTCATTGCGCGGAAAGGCATTCAGATTATTTCTACGGAAGAACAAATTGAAATTAAGGCCAATAAGAAAATCGTGCTAACTGCTGGTGATAGTCAAATTGAGATTAGTGGTGCAGGGGTATTACCGACCACTGCTGGAAAGTTTGAGGTCAAAGCGGGGCAGCATCAGTTTTTGGGTGGGAGTAAAGTTAATATGTCTTTACCAATATTAAAAGAACCAGTTTTTGCTGAAGTTAAAAAATTTAGCCATCGTCTTGATTTTTCTAGTCTTGGGCTTCATTCAGATTATTTAAAAAGTTCTTATCGTGTCCGCAAAAAAGATGGAATTTATTTGGAAGGTGTACTAGATGAAAGAGGTCGGACTAATAGGATTTATTCAGAAGTTGCAGAGCCTTTAGAAGTCTTTATTGATATAGATGAGCCAGTTATTGGCTATATTGAAAATGAAACAGATAGCAAAGAATAGTTGGTATAAATAATGTCGAATATTGCATTTAGATTACGCCTTACATATAAAAATGTTGACGAAGAAATTCCAAACTTAGACTATAAAGTGACTTTTCAAAGTCTTGTGTTTCCTACTACAACTAGGATTTTAGATAAAGATCAAACTACAAAGACAGGAAAGGTAATAAAAACTTTATATACACATTCTAAAAAAGGTATATTAAGAGTTTTTGTAAAAGATGGACCAACAAAATATAAGAGCTTCACACAAATTTATCAGCAGAATATTGAGAAAGATTATTTCCTCAATGGAGCAACATTAACACTACCATTAAGTTTAATGAAGATTTTGGTTACAACAGAAGTAAAAGGGCAATCTAAAACTTATGAAAGTGACTATCATCAGGTGAAATCTGGTGAAAATTTAGCAAGTATAGCTAAAAAATATAACAAAGAAATTTCTCTACTTATGAGAAATAATAACATTCCTGATGCAAATAAAATTAAAGTAGGTCAGAAAATATTTATTGGGAGTTCTAGTGCGTCAAATGAAATGATGCTTCAAGTCGCGGCTCCTAAAGAAGGTTATTTTATTGAAATAGATTATATTGTAAATGCTGGGGAGACTTTATTAAGTATCGCAAAAAAATATAATTTAAACGCAGAAAGAATTAAAAAAGATAATAAAATAATTGATGCGTATAGTCTTTATTCCGGTCAAAGACTAAAGCTAATAAATCATTCTGCAAAGTTTTTAGGCCTAAGTAATCAGAAGCTGATATTAAGTAAATTATATACTGAAGGTTTATTCCCAGTTACTAAGGTTGAGGGAGATTATACCCGACAAATTTCTGTAACTATTGGAGCACAGTTGTGGGAGATACTAGGGGCTTCTTTAGAAATAGGGGTTGCCTATGATGCTCGTGGTAGCTGGATGCTATACTATGCTGTTGAAGATTCTATAAGTATTGATAAAAATGCGATAAATTTGCATGATGGAAATGTAAAAAAATTAAGTGATGATATTGGATTTTCTCTTGCAGGAAGTAATATTAAGACTAATGCGAAACATGTTTCGGAATTGACTGGAGCAGGATATAGTCTAACAAACAGTGTTAACTTAGGAGCTTATAATGTGGGAGTTGTAAATGTAAAATCTAAGACAAAAGATTATGAAACTGGAGAGGATAAAGATATTGATGGGGTTGGTGGTGTGGGGCAGATAAATATAGGGAAAAAGAGTATAAAGACCCCAAGTATTGATCATCAAGTTGGAGCCTCAATTGTAATTCCTTTATTTATTTATAATAGAAAGGTTAAAAAGTGATTTAATCGCTCTTATTGGGATTTCTCTTATACTGGTCTAGCCAGTATATAGATTTTCCTAGTTCGTTTTTATCTTTATAGCAAAGAGAAATATTGTATTGTGCAAGATCATAACCCTGTTCTGCATATGGTTTTAATAACTCTATTGCTTTATCAATATTTTTTTCTGTCCCTTTACCATTTCTATAAAGAATGGCTAATTTAATTGCAGAGGCACTATAATTTTGATTTGAAGATCTCGTATACCAATCAAATGCTTGTTTGTAATCTTGCTTAACTCCTCTACCATAATAGTATACTTGTCCTACATTAAACTGACCGGCAGCACTACCATGATCTGCAGAAAGTAGAAACTTTTCTAAAGCTTTTGTTGAATCTTGTGGAAAGATGATCCCATTTTCATAATATATACCAATATAATTAATAGCTTCATAAGAACCAAGCTTAGCTGCTTTTTCAAAAAGGGTTAATGCTTTTTGATAGTCATGCTCATTTTTTGCACTGTTAAATGCTATTAAGCCTAAGTTATGTATTGATGGGGCATGGTTTTGTTTAGCTGCTAATGTATACCAATGAATAGCTTTTGCTTCATCAGTTTCACCATTAAATCCATATTGATAACTTGCACCAATATCATTTTGAGCGGTTGGATTCCCTTGTTTCGCTAACTCGAATAAAATTGGAAAAGCTTTATCATATTGGTCATTATTGATGAAATTTTCTGCTTGTTTTAGCTTTTTGTTTGTTTCTTGATCATAAATATATACTGTTTCTGAATTTGAGTTCTTCGTATTTGTAGCGTGCTCTTGTTTTGTACTACCACATGAAATCAAGAAGATAAGTGATGCAAGAACCAAAAGATTTTTCATAGAAATTTTAAACTTTAATGGAACATAGATAACAATGAATTTTAATTTAAATTTTTTTATATAACAATTAATTAGAAGGTTTATTGTTTGTTTTTTTGTAACAAGATAACCTATTTTTATAAAAATTAAGAAGATTAAATACTACAAACTATAAAGCATGAAGCGTATATCGTTAAAGTGAAACCAGTAAAACTTATAATATCAGTGGAAACATGTTATTAGGAAATTTTGGACTGTATGGGGGGACTATAGCTGGGGCAAAAATTGGCTTAATATTAGCGCCTACAACAGGTGGGACATCAATTTTACTTGGCAGAGTAGTAGGTGCTGGAATTGGTGCTGTATTATTAGGTGTTGGGTCTGGTTTTGCGGGTAGCTATGGTGGAACAACGATTGCTAGAAAATATACTGGTGTGTGATTAAAGGGTTTGTTTATGAATGAGGTTTTATCAGTAATAAAAGAAATGGTCTTTAATAATAGTATTTTTCTTAATGTAATTGTTTTTATTATTATCTTTAATATTTTTTTGATGATTTTTACATACATTTATAATAAAATTTATATAAAAAATTACAAAGACGATTTTTTTGATTTGTTTTTTGGTAAAGAAAATAGTTTGGTTTTTAGAGAAGTTGGTGGAGGTTTGGTTGTTGTTGCATATTGGTTTTTAATGCGTTATTCTTTTGAGTTATTTTTATCAAGAAAAACAAAATTTCCTTCTTATGAAGATATTTTAAATAAACCATTTTACATGACACCTAATGCTTATAAGGAAAATATTGATTTATTTAAAATCAAAAGAAATAGTTGGTTGGTTATTAATTTAATTATATATAACATATTTTCTTGCTATTTTGTTTTTACTTTATTTGGTTTTTTTGAGCTTTTTTAATTTGTGATGATGATTTTTTTTGAAGATTTAGAAAATATTGGAATTAGAGGTATTATAGTTACTGATGATATATTTCTTATTTGTGCTTTTTTAATTATTCCTTTTGGGATTCTATTGCTGTTATTTACATATATATATAATAAAGTCTATATAAAGAATAATCAGAGAGATTTTTTGGTTTTCTTCTTTGGAGAGAAAGGTGGAGATGATTTTTCTAGAGTTGGAGGAGATTTGGTTGTAGTTGCTTATTGGTTTTTAATATATTACTCAAATTATAAAACTTTTTCTGCAAAGCTACACTTTCCATCTATAAATGATGAAAAAAATAAACCAATACCAATTATTCCAAATACTAATAGAGAAAATGTGAAGGTCTTTGAAGAAAAACATAAGGGGTGGTTATTACTTAATCTTTCATCTATGTATCTAGGATTTATTCTTGGGGTTATATTCTTGGTATATGGTTTTTTTATGGAAGGTTAAATTTATCTAACCTAAAAATTTATTTATTTTAATATATTTATGTCAAAAATGGGTGGTCGATGAGCCTGTTAAAGCTGTTGCTAAAAAGAATAATCGTATTTACATTTGGAAAGTGGTTTTATTTATACGGCTAAAGTAGAATTTTTTTTTAGTGTCTTGAAAATCAATTTTAAAGTGAGAAGATCATTTATTACTTTAAACCGTGTTTGAGTATCGTAAGCTTATTGAAGTGCTCCCTATCCAGAAAATTATATAGAGCAAAAAGAACGGAATGTATAACTAGCTAGAAATTAAAAGGTTATTTAAGGTAAATTATTTGAAACTAAATTTAAAGCTTGTTCAAGGCTCAATCCACTCTCTAGAAAAAGCCAAGTCCAAAATACCAGTAAATCAAAATGTAGGAGGAATCGCAACTGGCACCGCTTTTGCAGGTGTACTGGCTGAAAGTAGTTCTTTGCTTACCAGTGCTCCTATACTAGTGATGGCAGGTAAAGCTAAAGATGGCATCACGTTTACTGGTGAAATAGAAGGCTATTCCTTGCTAGGGCAATTTACGACGGCACGTTTTAAAGAAAATGATGAGTTGATTGCTGTAATTAGTGAAAAACCTGTAGATGGGCGTTATCAGGTCTATGCCATTCTGGATCCTAAATCAGGCTTATTGTATATGATCTATGAAATGGGTCGTTCAGTAAAAATGGGTTATAAAGCTATTATAAAGCAGGTATTCTATTTTTCTTTAACTTCATGGGTTGTTATTTCTTTTCTGTTGGTGCTGTTTTATTTATTTGATTTTTCATATAACTCGAATACTTTCTTTAATTTAATTTCTTCGATTTTAATAATGTTGGTTATGTCAATTGTTTTTTCTAGTTTTATTAACTATTTTGGGTTTCGTAAATCCTATGAAAATTTTGGAACATTATCAGAGCAAATATTTGAAAAGCTAGGTTTTGAACACCCCAAAGAGCAGGATTTTTATAATGAATTTTTAACTGATGATGGTGTTCAGATTAGTGTAATGAAATATCGTAATAAGTTAAAAGGCCCAGACCCTTATCCAGAAGATTATTTTGATAAGAAAAAAGTTAATGAATGATGACTGGTCTACAATTAAACCTAAAACTGGTAGAAGGCCCAATCCATTCTTTAGAAAAAGCCAAATCCAAAATACCCGTAAATCAAAATGTGGGTGGAATTGCTGCTGGGACTGCTTTTGCAGGTGTGCTGGCTGAAAGTAGTTCGTTGCTTACCAGTGCTCCTATTTTGGTGATGGCAGGTAAAGCTAAAGATGGCATCACGTTTACTGGGGAAATAGAAGGACATTCTTTACTGGGGCAATTTACAACGGCTCGTTTTAAAGAAAATGATGAACTTATTGCTGTAATTAGTGAAAAATCTGTAGATGGACGTTATCAGGTCTATGCCATTCTTGATCCTAAATCAGGCTTATTGTATATGATCTATGAAATGGGGCGTTCAGTAAAAAAAGGCTATAAAGCGATTATTATGCAAACCTATTATTTTACTTTAATTTGTTGGGGTGGGATGTCAATAATGCTTTTACTTTTTTATATCTTTGATTTTAATTATTCTTGGGATTCTTTTCTATATTTAATAATGTGGATACTTATAAGTATTTTTATCTGTATTCCATTGATGGCTTTTGTAAATTATTTTGGTTATAGGAAATCATATGAAAATTTTGGAACTTTATCAGAGCAAATATTTGAAAAACTAGGTTTTGATGATCCTAAAGAGCAGGATTTTTATAATGATTATTTAATTAATGATGGAATCAACATCAGTGTTATGGATTATAGAAAAAATTTAAAAGGTCAAGATCCTTATCCAGAAGATTATTTTTATAAAAAAAGTGCGGTTGAAACTTTAAATTAAGCGTTGAGAAGACTTTCACACAATGTTATTTATTTCAATACTTATTCCAGCATGACTTTTCATGTATGAATTGAATGATTTTTCCAAGCTTTAATATGTCATGTTGGACGAAATTTAGATTAAAGTTTAGCTTAATACCAAATTCATCTTGCTCCAAAAGTTATTCCATAGACTTAAATATTCAGTTTGAAGTTGCTGGAAATACAGAGCCTGTTCAGGTTTATAGCATTGTGTGAATAGCACCCAAATATCGTCTTCATGATTGTCATCGTTAGCAAGGGTTGTATCATATGTTTCTGCAAGGCCATGACATGCATAGTAGCCTTGGGTAAATAAAGGATCATAGGCTGCGAGATTAGTTCTGAGTGCTTCACTAAACTTAATCACTTGTAATTCAGTACAAGCCAAAATGAGCAGCAAGTCTGCATAAGAATGAATATGTTCTTGAATAAATTGTGCGATTGCAAATGCTTCAGGCTCGGTCTGTTTTTGATTGATGACATTGAGTTCAAGTTGCTGCATCAGTTGAAGGAAATAGACCAAATGCGATTTAGATGGTGAGCTTTTCTCAAGTTGGTGGGTATTAAAACCCAATTCATCTAGAAGATTTAGTGACAACAAATAACGTGCATATATCTTGGCTGCAATGCGGTCTTGCTCCACGATATTACTGTCGTGCTCAAGTTGCAGCGCTTGATACATAGCCATACTCAAAGCATCAGTGAAAATTTTAACAATGGCAGTAAAATAATTCAGATGAATAAATTTCAGCTGTTCAAGGCTCAGTTGGCATTGATGCAGCCGTGTCAGTATCGGATGTTGGAATAAAATATGTTCAGCTGTCGTTTGCTTTAAATGGCTGATCGCTTGAGTATTGGCTGCCCATGACGTTGAGCTTAAGGATCGTTCAATAAAGCGCAAAACTTCTGCGCGGGTATGTTCAGACTGGGTGAAGGAGAGAGCATTCATATACGAGGTAAATTTTAATTGTCATCATTTTTATCATAGTGAAAAAGACTCGATTCTTCTAGTGTTTTATTTATCTTAAAAACTATATATTTCAAATGGTTATTTTAATATTGATATTGTTTCTTATAAAAAAACGGTGTTGATCTAAATTTGATATATAATATCGTCTTCAATCGATGTATTTCGTTTTCATGTGCTGTTCTTTTGGGTTAATGGCTTAATTTTAAAGTTTTGTGCATCAGGTAAAATAAATGTCAAAAAAAGAAGACATCATTAACACAGCGCTTAATCTCTTTAACTCACATAGTTATAATTCTATCGGTGTGGATCGGATTATTAGCGAGTCTGGCGTTGCTAAAATGACGTTTTACAAATACTTCCCATCTAAAGCTAAATTAATTGAAGAATGCTTAGTGACAAGAAACCAAAATTTACAGCAGTCGCTTGAAGCGACGATTGCTGCATGTGACCCAAGTGATTATCTCTCCCATATTCGTGCAATTTTTGAATGGTACCATGCTTGGTTTCATAGCGCGGATTTTAATGGTTGTATGTTCCAAAAGGCAGTTGAAGAAATTTCAAAAATTTATCCTTCTTCACTACAGCCCGCAATTGATTATAAAGAATGGTTAAAAGGCAAGTTATGTCAGGCTTTGAATCGTCTAGGTGTGAAGCAGGATGAACAGTTGGCGGCTTTTTTATCCAGTATTTTGGATGGCATGACCATACAGGCGCAAATCGATCCGAAGCAAGTGCATTTGGAAGATTATTGGAAGCGTGTAAATACTTTAATCCAAATGGAACTTTCAGCTGTCTAATGTATCAACTTTAATCTTAGAGTTAACTCAATACACATTATATTGCTGGCTTAAATGAGTTTAAAATAAATCAAGTACAAATAAATAAGCGCCATAACGGTTAAGTTATCGCGCTTTGCTGATAATGATTATGTTCCATATCGCACATTATTTGACAATAATGCATGATATGAATATGAGCAACTTAATGTGCCTTCTTATATTTTTTGTACCCTCTGAATGTTTTCGGTCATTCAGTATTTCAGCAAAAATAGACAGACTTGTCTGTTTTGCTGAATTATAGAGACTTTGTGGAGAAAAACAACCAATCTCTCATTATTTTGGCTGAAATTTATTCATTATGCTTAATATTCCTTAAAATATGTAGGGTATTCATTATTTATTGTGTTATTCAGCCGAATAATTAAGGCACCTTGGGGGTAAATAAATGGTAAATTCATTGATTGGTTCAATCAGAACACTATAGGGTTTGAGCTGATCTTCATAGCATACAAGATTGAGCCTTGCTAAAAGTTCAAAGCGAGCGTAATGCAGCGTTGCAGGTTTCGGATTTAAGCGACCATGCCACACACGATAGCTGCCGAGTTTTCCATCGCGGCGATGGTAAAATCCTGCCAAAGGATGAGTCAAGAAGACCTGATAACTTTCTAAATTGGGAAAGCCTTCAAAATGCCATTGGTCATGTTCGGACTGAGACAAATGCACATCTGAAGTGGCCCATGCCGATTGGGTACGCATTTTATATTGTGTATATCGACCCTCTGCATCTTGCTGACAATCAAACTCAATCTGTGCAGGATGCCACGGTAGTTGCCAAACATAACGAGGAACGATCAGTGTCCAAGAGTCCAAAGTTGTTCCTAAAAACCAAACGCAACGTTCCTGTGTCTCCTGATCAATCACGTAGACCCGATAATTGGTTTGCCCCATCGTGAATTTTGGAAAAGGATAAACCGCAGAGCTGAAATCGACATCGATGAAGGGCACTACCGACATCAGTGCATGTTGTTTGCCTTGGTACTGGACCGTGTCTAACTTAAACCGTGCTGGAATGATCTCTTTAAAACGAGCTGGGTCAACGGCATAAGTAATGAGGGCAAAATGCTGGAGTTTGCACTGTACATCGAGACCGCTGGGCTTGGGTTTTGGATGTAAATAGTCTTTAAATTTGAGTTCTGGAAAGGTCATGGGTTTAAATTCTAGATTTGTTATTTTTTTTAATATTAGATAAAACTATGCGTAGAGTAAATAAAAAACCGAAGCCTAAGCTTCGGTTTTTTAATATCTTTATACGATCTTATTTTTCAACGAATGCACGTTCAATCACGTAGTCACCAAGTACACCCATACGTGGCGATTCTTTTAAACCATGTTGGTCTAGAAGTGCAGCAACGTCATCGAGGAATGCAGGGCTACCGCAAAGCATTGCACGGTCTGTTTCTGGGTTGAAACGTGGTAAACCGATCTTCTCAAAAATCTCACCAGTTTCAATCACAGTTGTGACACGACCTTGGTTTGGATACTCTTCACGAGTAACCGTTGGGTAGTAAACCAATTTATCTTTAATGCCTAGCTCTTCAAAGAACTCATTGTTCGGAAGTTCGTCTAAAATGAGGTCTTGGTAAGCCAACTCAGAAATGAAGCGTGTACCATGAACCACAATCACTTTCTCAAAACGTTCATAGGTTTCAGGGTCACGAATGGTTGCCAAGAACGGCGCAAGACCTGTACCAGAAGAAAGCAGGTATAAGTTTTTACCAGGGTTTAAATCATCAAGTACTAAAGTTCCAGTCGGTTTTTTAGATACCAGAATTTCGTCACCCACTTTAACTTTTTGTAAAATAGAGGTTAACGGGCCATCAGGAACTTTAATTGAGAAAAACTCAAGTTCTTCTTCGTAGTTTGCACTAGCAATAGAATAAGCACGCATTAACGGTTTGCCATTTACTTCAAGGCCGATCATCACAAATTGACCGTTTTTAAAACGTAGAGCAGTGTCGCGCGTCGTTTTAAAAGAGAATAAAGTATCATTCCAATGGTGGACGTGAGTAATCTTTTCGACGTTGAAAGCAGCCATTAAAGGTCTCAATAAATTATCAAATTAGAACAGGTTGCTATTCTAATCTAAAATCATTCTCGATAAACTGAATATATTTAATTGAGCTTATTAGAAAAAGTGATGATGACTGAGTTAACCTTGCCGATTATTGGCTATATGCACTCTTCTTATAAGGAAAAGTTTGGTATTCCTCGTCAGCCTAATTTGGTTCAGGTGGAATCGTATATTGAAATGTTAGCGCCCTATAATGATGTTCTAGCTTTTGAAGGGATTGAGGCATTTAGTCATTTATGGTTGGTGTGGCAGTTTCATGACAATAAAAATCCAGAAAAAACCCAGTTTCGTCCACAAGTTCGTCCGCCACGCTTAGGAGGGAATAAAAAAATAGGGGTGTTTGCTACGCGCAGCATGTATCGGCCTTCACAGATTGGTCTATCGGTGGTAAGGCTCAAGTGTGTCAAAAAAGAAGGGAAGTCAGTTCGAGTGTATGTCACAGGAAGTGATTTACTAGATGGCACCCCAATTGTTGATATTAAACCTTATATTCACTACTCAGATGCAGTTATAGATGCGGAAAGTGGCTATGCGCAAGATGAACCTAAACGTAAATCGGTGATATGGTCGGATCGGGCGATCGAACAGAAGCAGCAGCTTTTGATGAGTGAGAAATTGTCTGTACAGACTGCACAAGAGCTTGAAGCCGTTTTATCTTTAGATCCCAGACCGGCGTATCAGGATGATGAAGCGCGAATTTATGGGATGAAATTTGCAAATTTAGATGTGAAATTTAAAGTGAATGAAACGTGTATAGAAATACAGGAGCTATAAGCTCCTGTATCGATTCAAACTTAAACCCACTGAGTTATTCGGAATAGATTTAAAACTTCAGGTTTTGTTTTAAATAATTTGCTGCAACTGAATTGTATAAATCACAACCTTTATTTAAGCCATCTGCCTTAGTTAAACGAGCGGTTTTCTCGTCGACAGACACATTCATTTGATTTATTCGCTCTTTCTCTGATTGAATATCATTTGCAAGATTGGACTCTACGCCAGCAGTTTCTTTTGAACTTGTATAGTAGGCGCCTTTATATTGAGTGTATCCACTAAAAGCGTGTGCTTCGGTTTCATCGTGGCTGTAATGATAGGCAAGCGCATTATTAAATTTTGTGTATTTAAAATATTTCTGCCCAGTTTGGCTGGCAAAAGCCGTTGCGTATTCATTAAAGCCCTGTTGATATACATCTTCTGCTTCAGATAAGAGTAAATATTCCTGATTATTAGAGTATTCTGTTTCCTGTAAACAGGTTGAACCCGCTGGGAATTTTAATGCTTGGTATGCTTTTAATTTTGTATTGATTTCATCTGGATACTTCACGCTATATTGAGGATAGTCCAAGTTCCAATTCAGGTCAGGGTCTACAGTTGAAAGTACGCTTTCACCAGCAATATTACGCTGAGCCACAGTTGTGGTGAATTCTAAACCTGTAGATCCGATTGCGGAATAAGGCCGAAGTTTGATTTGATTATTGATGAAGGTCATTTGGCCAATTAAAGCGCCATAGCTATTGGTAGGGCCGAATGTTTGATACTCGCCTTGTTCAGTTAAGTAAATTTCATTTGTATCATCATCTGCATCGAAAGTAGCATAAGCTTTGCCATCAGCCAGCGTAATTTTTGTATTTAGCACGCCGAAATCAACAGCTTGAGTATGTGAGTCATACCAATAATCAATACGAACAGTTTCCCATTGTTGGGCTGTATTTGTATTATTAGAGTTATTATTTGAAGAATTACTGGATGTTGAGTTATTGCTAGTACTGGTATTGTTAGAACTATCAGAACTTCCGCCACCACACGCGCTAAGCATTAATGCGCTAAAAACTGCAAGCGATAATATTTTAAATTTCATAAAGATCCTGATTCAAAAATATATTATTAATAAAGTTATTGTTTAAAAATGAAGCGGGCTGATTATAGATTAATATGATGAAAATAAAAAATTAAATTTTATAAAAATTAATTATTTAAATAGAATTAATCAATCGTCCACCAAAGTAGCCCAATCAATACCAGCATATGCAAAATCTGAATCGGGGCAAAAGCAATAAAGTATTGCTTACCACCTGTTAAGGCGGCATTAACGGATTTGGCAACAGCGTGTGCAGCCAAACCTAAGATAAATGCTGACATTGCTGCCGTGTCTGCCGGTGCTCCTTGCATCACGACTGTTGCCATCGCTGCATGAATTTCAAATAAAGAGGCCAACAAAGTCCCAGCGATTAAACCTGCATCTCCCAGCCAAAGGTTGAGTCCATACACAACCGCTTGGATGAGCGTCAAAGTCAGAGCAATAATGCCAGCCTCTTTTAGGCTAAACATGCGTGAATCAGTGGGTTGATGTTGTTCTTGCGCAGGTGCAGATCGTACCAACATGTAGGCACAGATCCCTAAAAGGACACTTGCCACAAGGGTCGGAAGCAGTATGGTTTTGAGCCAAAGTATACTCACACCTGCAACTATTATCAGCAATTGCAACAAAGTTGCAATACAGGACATGAGTGCTGCACCTGCATTGGGTTTGGCGAGTGCTCGACCTGCACGTACTTCCATGCCTAAGCTGGCAACAGTCGCTGTACTGGATACAAAACCTGAGGCGATTGCCGATAAAATCATGGCATTTTTAGTGCTCAGCAGTCGTTTGGCAATATGCGCAAGCGCTTGAACAGCAAGAATGAGTGTGACTAATTTTAAAATAATATGGGGATTCAGCACAGCACCCCATAAAGGCGTATTTGGCGTTAAGGGCAGGGCAATTAAAATCAGCGCTAGGAGAAAGATACCGTCTTTAAACTCAGCCTCGGTAATCCATTTTCCCGCAATGCTGTGCATCGGATGTTTGGTCATTAAAATAATGGTCAGGAGCACGGCTAAACCTGCCGCTAGAGGTGTATTCCATAAGCACATCGCCCCGATAAAATAGGTCATGACAAAGGCAAGCTCAGTGGTTGAACCCAAATCTTCTGTTTGGTTTTTCATTGAGAATATAACTATGCCGCCGATGATCAGCGCACCGACAATGCCAATATTGACACCAAATAAAAAACAAATAGCACCGAGGAGTGCACAAATTGCAAAGGAGCGTAGTCCTGCAAAGCTCTGTTGGTTTTCACGTTGTTTACTTCGTTCACGCTCTAAACCAATCAATAGGCCACAGCCTAATGCTGAAGCCAAGGTGATGATGACTTCAGATAAAGCCAAGCTGTTGATGGGAATTGCGCTGAAGTCCAAGCCTATCTCACAAAAGCTAATGATCTATCTAAAATATAGGCGAATGCTGAAGGTGGATTCAAGTTAAAAGAGCAAGATTTGTGAGTAAATTCGTGATTATATTTATGAGCTTGGCTACTCCTCAATATTTGTGGGATTTGCTTATGCTTTGTGCGAATGAATACAGAAAATCTTGCTATAGTGGGGTTATGTTTGGGGACGTATAACAATGAATTTTAATTTTGAAATTGATACCACTTGGTGCTTAGATCAACTCTTTAAAGATGGGCGAATTACTGAAAAAGAAAAAAATCTAGTACAAACCTCGCACCGTCAACGCGATCAATTGAAGTGGCATCCATTACAGTGGATTGCTCATTTTAATCTGGTGGATCAGTCGCATCCACAGTCGAGACTGACATTAAATCGGCTCTGTCAGTGGTTAGCCGAAAAGACCCAATTACCGTTTTATGTGATTGATCCGCTCAAAGCCGATGTGCAAGCTTTGACTTCGGTGATGTCTCAAGAATTCGCCTTCCGCAATAAAATCTTGGCTGTTGAAGTTCAGGCCAATCAAGTGTTGATTGCAACAGATCAGCCGTATATGAAAGATTGGATCGCAAATTTGGAGCACAATGTTGCACCAAAAAAAATCCAGCGTGTATTACTCAGCCCTGAACAATTACAGCGGTATATGGTCGAGTATTATCAAGTGAGTCGCGCCGTCAGTAATTCACAGAAGTCTGGGAGTTATGACCGTGATAATAAAGGCGTTGAAGCACTTTTACAGTTGGGCGATAGTCAAAACCCTGATGCCAATGACCAACACATTGTTAAATTAGTCGACTGGGTTTTACAGTTTGCTTTTGAGCAAGGTGCCAGTGATATTCACTTAGAACCACGTAAAGACAACGGCAAAGTTCGTTTCCGTATTGATGGGGTGCTGCATACGATTTATAACATGCCTGCCAATACTTTAACCGCGGTGATTTCACGGATTAAAATTTTAGGTCGAATGAACGTGGCAGAGAAACGTAAACCACAAGATGGACGTTTAAAAACACGGACACCGAAAGGACAAGAAACAGAACTGCGTCTTTCGACTTTACCGACTGCTTTTGGTGAAAAGTTGGTGATGCGTATTTTTGACCCTGAAGTTTTAGTGCGTAGTTTTCAGCAGTTGGGTTTTGAAGGGCATTTGCTCAGTGATTGGCAAGCGCTGACTTCGCATAGTCACGGCATTATTTTAGTGACAGGGCCAACGGGTTCAGGTAAAACCACCACGCTTTATTCTTCTTTGAAACAATTGGCTACCGAACAGGTGAACGTCTGTACCATTGAAGACCCAATTGAGATGTTAGAGCCGAGTTTTAACCAAATGCAGGTGAATACAGGCATTGATCTTGGGTTTGCTGATGGTGTTCGCGCACTGATGCGTCAAGACCCTGACATTATTATGGTCGGTGAGATTCGTGACCATGATACGGCCAATATGGCGATTCAGGCCGCACTTACAGGGCATTTAGTGCTGTCAACTCTGCACACCAATGATGCACCTTCCAGTCTAACGCGTTTGCATGATTTAGGCGTACAACCGTTCTTAACCGCGGCAACCATTTTAGGGGTATTGGCACAGCGTCTCGTACGTCGTTTATGTCCACATTGTAAAGTTGAAAAGCAAATCAACAGCCAAGAATGGGAGCATCTGACTTTTGATTACATTATGGAAATGCCTGAAAAAGTCTTTACCGCAGTCGGATGTGAAGAGTGTCGTCAAACGGGCTACAAAGGACGAGTCGGCATCTATGAGTTTATGCCTGTGAGTTTAGAGGCGAAGCAACTGATTGGCGCCAATGGTGACTTGACTGCATTACGTCAACAAGCCAAAAAAGAAGGCATTGAGCCTTTAAGAATTGCAGGGGCTCGTAAAGTTTTAGAAGGCGTCACTACGCTAGAAGAAGTGTTACGTGTTGTCCCACTCAACTAAGCGTTTAATGCGTTACTTGAAGCTTTCTTAAGATTCAGCTCATCTAGCTTTGGTTTAATGACTTCATCGAATAGGTGAACAATTAAATAGAGGTACTGGATATGAATATGATGATGAAAGCGTTATTGGTTGCTGGTGTTATTGGTTCAACCACTGTCGCTGTAGCAAACACCGCAGTGAACCAAGCGGCAGTTGCTGCTTCAACACCAACTACAGTTAAGCATGCGTTAACATTAAAAGATGACAGTCACGTCCAGTTAAAAGGTTATGTGGTCAAAGCCATTGGGGATGAGAAGTATGAATTCCGTGATCAAACCGGTTCAATTACTGTCGACATTGATGATGAATTATGGGGTGGCAAAGCAATTTCGGCTAAAACACCTGTAACCATTATCGGTGAAGTAGATATTGACTACAAACCAGCAAAACGCGTTGAAATTGACGTAGATCAAGTGAAATTCTAAACACACTTACCCAAGCTCAATTCAATTTTGATTGGACTTTCTTAAAAAACCACAGGGCTTCGATTGGATCTTAGCCCTGTGGTTTTTGTATTTTGAGCCATTTCACGGCATGATCTAAACAATCGTAATAAGGCAGGTTAAGCAGTGCGGATATTATTGGCAGAAGATGATGCCTCTCAAGCTGAGAGTATTAAAACTTGGCTTGAAATGGATGGCTACAGTGTCGATTGGGTGGAACGGGGCGACCATGCCATTTTAGCCATTGAACAGCATCAGTATGACTGTGTGCTTTTAGATCGTGGTTTGCCGCATGCCACAGGCGATGACATTTTGCTGAAAGTCCGTGGCAAGAACCTCTCGACTCCTGTGATTTTTCTCACAGCGCGTGACAGTATTCGAGATCGAGTCGAAGGGCTAGACTTGGGCGCCAATGATTATTTGGTCAAACCTTTTAGTCTAGAGGAATTATCTGCTCGAATTCGCTTACAACTTCGACAGCAACAGCATAGCAGCTCGCAGGTATTGAGTTATGCCAATATCCAACTCGACCCACAAGCCAAAAGTGTGACTCAAAATGGTCAAGCTGTTAATTTAACTGCCAAAGAGTTTCAAATTTTGCATAAATTGATGCTCAAGCCCGAATATGTCGTTACGCGGGAACAACTTGAGGAAAGTCTTTATGCATGGGGCGATGAAATCGAAAGTAATGCGATTGAGGTCTTTATTTATCAATTACGAAAAAAACTCGGTAGTCATTGTATTAAAACCATACGTGGTTTGGGCTACAGAATGAATCAGGACACATAATGGCTCAGCCAATTTCACTGCAGCGTCAGCTTGTTAAAAGTTCGCTCCTCAGTTCGATACTGGCGGGGCTTTTGGCATTGCTGATGTTCATTGGGGTGTCCGTTTATCAGACCATGTCTATGCAAGATGAAATCATGGATGAAATGGCCGATATGTTGCTGGCAGATGATTTAACGGTCAGCAATGGTCAAGCTTTGGCAGAGCTTAGTGATGAGTTTGATATTCGCTATCGACTGGATAATGCACAGCAACTTTTGACTGCATCCGAAGATGTACCTGAAAAAATTACCGTGGATCATTTGAGTTTGGTTTCAGATGCACCTTATGGTTTTTATTGGTCAGAGCAGAAACTGTGGCGTATTTATACTGCACAGGATAATCACGGTTTACTGGTTCAACTGAGCCAGTCGATGTCCGAACGTTTCCATGCCTTTTGGCAAAGCATCCTAGTTTTCAGTGGTGTGTTGTTTTTAGTCTGGTGTGTACAGTGGTTGTTGATGCATTTTGCCATTCGACGTAAATTTCGGGTGATACATCAAGTTTCAGAGCAAATTTCAAATAAATCGGTCAATGATTTAGCACCTATTTCTATGCCAGAACCTGAGCTGATTGAGTTGCAACCGATGCTGTCTCAACTGAATGCCTTATTGGCGCGTTTAGACCAAGCTTTAGTGGCAGAGCAGCGCTTTACCGCGGATGCTTCACATGAGCTACGTTCTCCACTTTCTGCGATACAAATGCGACTTCAGGTGCTCAAGCGCAAGTTTCCTGAACTTGAAAGTGAGTTCAAACCGATCCAACAAGATGTCAGTCGTGGGGTGCAGGTGTTGGATAATCTGTTGTTGCTGGCACGTCTTGACCCTGAGCAAAAGGAAAGCTTGGCGAAGACTAAGTTTGACTTCAGTCTGCTAATGCAGGACGTGATTAAAGCTTTACAGCCGTTTGCGGACTCAAAACAGATTGAAGTTCAGATGGTTCTTGCAAAAGAGGTCTATGTATTTGCCAATGAACAGCTTTTATTCAGTGCACTACGGAATGTACTTGATAATGCGATTCGTTATAGTCCTGAGCAGGCAAAAGTTTTTGTGACGCTGACGATTGAAAGACAGCAGCTCAGACTGAGTATTGAAAATAGTGGACATGGGGTCGATTCTGCGGTTATCCAACGTTTAGGTGAACGCTTCTATCGGGCTTTAGGTACAAAAACACAAGGTTCAGGCTTGGGCTTATCGATTTGTCAGAAAATTGTCGATTTACACGCAGGGCAGTTGTTATTTAGTTCATCCGACTTAGGCGGTTTAAAAGTGGAGCTGCTGTTAAATAGGGTTGAGCCTTAGATGTGCAGATTGTGATCTGTGATAAAAACAGCATAAATGATCAAACTTAAAGACATTAAAAAGCAGTACGCGCTGACATACTGCTTGTTTCCACGATTATTGTTATTGGGTTTTTATAGTTCTTATTTGGTAAGAATGAGTCGATTATTGCGAGTGAGTCGTAGACGATACTCTTCTCCAGCATGCATAATGCGAATTTCACGGCCTAGGGCAAATAAGTTGTTTGAGTGTAGCATTGGTAGTGAATGGGCTGTTTCGTTACGAGTAAATAAGCTAAATGGTGCGTTCATTCTGGCGACTCCGTGGTATATGTTGAACGATTTAAATGATAATCATTATCGAATGAGGCTGTCAACATTTTCTCGCTGAAAATATAAAAAACTTCAATATCGTTACATGCAATCACTCAATACACTACACATCTGAAATGGAATCTGATTATGTCAAAACCTTTGGTTCAAGTTGCTATAGCCATCCTTTTACATCAAGGCAAAGTGTTGGTGGGCTGGCGCCAGGCGGAACAGCATCAGGGCAATAAGCACGAATTTCCTGGAGGGAAGGTGGAAGCAGGTGAAACGCCTGAGCAAGCTTGTCGCCGTGAAGTGTTAGAAGAGGTTGGAATTGATATACAAGATTGGCATGCTTTTGACTGTATTCAGTTTGAATATGACGATGTGATTGTCAATTTGCATTTATTTCATGCCGTAGTATCAAATCATCTATTGGCAGACATTCACTCACCATGGGCGTGGTTCAAGCGTGCCGAATTACAAGATCTTAACTTTCCAAAAGCCAATCAGGCCATTTTGAAGCGACTTTATGCTGCACCCGTGATTAAAATTTCAGATCAAATCGATGTGTTGAAGGATTTGCCTGAACAACAAGTGCTGTATTGGCGAGTGCCTGCCAGTCCTGAACATATTTTAAAAATTGCAGAACTGAGTGTAGAACAATTGGCACGGGTGATTGTCAATATAGAACTATGGAAAGGTTTAAATCCACTACAACAGCAGGCAGTTGCGGCCATACACCTGAAACAATCTCAACTCATGCAATTGAGTAAAGGGGAGTTGAACGTTGGGCAGCGTTATATAGCGGCCTGTCATGACCGTAGCAGTGCTGAACATGCACAAGAAATTGGCTGTGATGCTCTTTTACTCAGTCCCGTACTTGAAACACTCAGCCACCCAAATAGTGAAACTTTGGGTTGGCAACAGTTCAGTTTGATTGCAGAAGAGATTCATATCCCAATTTTTGCTCTCGGCGGCTTACAGTTAGCCGATTTAGCCAAGGCACAAAGTTATGGTGCTTATGGTATAGCAGGGCAGCGCTCCATTTAACGGAGCACGCTTTTAAGACAGACTTTTGATTGCTGTTTGGGCTTGTTGAATGGTTTTCTGATTCTTCTGCATTTGACCTGCTTTTAAGATAATGCTCCAAAGCTGCTTTTTCATGGCATTGCTTTGGGCATAACTCAAGCCGCGACGTGCAAGCGATTCCGCATTTGCAGGTTGTTTTTGTTGATTAGCAATTAAAGCCAAATACAAAAAGGTCTCACTCGACTGTGGTGCTAAACGCTGTGCTTGCATGGCGTAGCTTTGTGCTTGACTCCACTGGCCTTGGCGATAGGCCGTTTGTGTTTTTTGCATCAGACTTTTAAAAGCAGGAAGCTGTCGCCCATCATCAAACTGTTGTTTGCTTTTCTGCTCAGGAATCACAATCTTCTGACGTTGAATTTCTTCGCGGTCATAAGGGTGAATTGTGACCCCTGAGGGTGTTTTCTGCTCTTTATCCGCCTGTGTCGGCTTTTCAGGTATCTTTTTTTCAGCTGGCTGTGGGAGGCTTTGACAGCCTGCCACAGTCACGATGGTTGCTAAGATACTTAAACGTTTAAACCACATCAAAATTTAAATCCGTCCTATTTATTCAGGTTGATAGCTACCACTCGAAATGACTTGCGTCTCATCTTCTAAGTTACGCTGCATGTTCGATTCACTTTCACGAATATAGTTGTCTATGCTGTCGCCTTGTTCAGGTGTAGCTTGGTAACCATCTGTTTCAGGATTGTAAGTGGGTTCAACTTGATAATGCGGTAAGCCACATGCGGTTGCTTTGCGTGGTACGGTGTTTCGCAAGAGAGGAATATACATTGCGCCCTCACAACCTTGAGCAGCAAGATAACCCGTGCCACGATCAATCCAATGCCATTGCACATCATCCGGTTGGCGTAAGTTGACTGGTTTTTGACGTAGCTGGCTCATCACATTGGTCCACACTGGCAACGCGCCTGAAGAACCTGTTAAGCCAGTTTGTTTGTTGTCATCTAAACCTAGCCAAACCACAGAAACATAATTGCCCGAGTAACCTGCAAACCATGAGTCACGGGTGTCATTGGTGGTTCCAGATTTGCCTGCAAGCTGAAGCGAGTTCGGTAGAGTGTTATAAGCCGAACGACCTGTACCTGAGGTCATCACTTGTTGTAGACCATAGTTCAGGACATAGGCAGAAGCAGGGTCAATAGTTTGTTGGACATTTAAACCATAACGGGTCAGCAAGCGACCATTTTGATCGACAACAGTACGAATGGATTTAGTCGGATACTTAAAACCGCCTGTGGCAAAGTTGCCATAAATGCTGAGCATTTCCATCGGAGACATGTCTACCGCACCCAAGAAAATGGATGGATAGGTTGGGATGTTACTGGTCACACCAAAACGTTTTAGGTGGTTACTAAACGTCGATAAACCAAACTCTTGACCAAGGCGAACTGCTGACAAGTTATATGAATTAGACAGTGCTTGTACCATTGGCACAACGCCATGTTCACCACCACTATAGTTCTTAGGTGTCCATGCTTTACCATTGGCTTGAATACTAATGCTACTGTCTTCAATTGGGCTGGCCCAGTTGTAACGTCCCGACTGAATCGCACTGAGGTAAATCACCGGTTTAAGCAGTGAGCCGACTTGACGTTTGGCATCGAGTGCACGGTTAAAACCAGTAAAGTCTTGGGTTGAACCAACCGCTGCAACCAATTCACCATTTTCAGGATGTGCAACCAATACTGCACCTTGCAGCTCCTTTAGACGGCTTGAGCCACGGCTTAAGCGACTAACAGTCGATTTAAAGGCATCTTGAATTTTGGTTTGGGCAATTGGATCGAGCGTTGTAAAGATGCGTAGACCTTGGTTGGTCAAATCACCTTCTTGGTATTCGGTACGTAACTGACGGCGTACAATGTCTAAGAAATCTGGGAAACGTGAAGGGCCGAGAGTTGGTTTGGCAATCACATTTAAAGGGCGAGCTGTTTCAGTTTCATATTGTTCTTGGGTCAGATAGCCCATGACCAACATGTTGTTTAAAACAATATTACGGCGCTTTTTCGCAGCTTCTGGGTTACGCCAAGGGTTATATAAGGTTGGACCTTGTACCAAACCCACCAAATAAGCTTGTTGCGCAATATTTAGCTCACGCAAAGGCATGCCGAAGTAAAACTGCGAAGCCAAACCATAACCATTAATAGAATAGTTGCCATTTTGACCGAGGTTCACTTCATTGAGATAGGCTTCTAAAATTTCATCTTTGTCATAGTGAAATTCGACCAATAAAGCCATAAATGCTTCATTGACTTTACGCTTAATGGTTTTTTCAGGGGTGAGGTAGAAGTTTTTCACCAACTGTTGGGTCAGTGTTGAACCACCTTGACGTTTTCCACCCGTGACATTACTCACAATCGCACGTGCCGTACCACGAATCGAAACGCCGTGGTGACTATAGAAATTACGATCTTCTGTTGCAATTAAAGCCTCAATTAAAGGCTTAGGGACTTTGTCGAGTTTAATCAGGACACGGTCTTCATTATGCTGCGGATAAATCCCGCCAATCAGCATTGGCTCTAAACGTGCAATCCCTGTAGAAGAGGGTTTAGTTGCACTGACTTCAGCCACTTGCTCATCGGCAAAGGTGACTTTAAGCACTTGTTCAGGCTCGACACTATCACCGAAGTCAAAGCCACGGGTGTGTACATATAGCTCATTGCCAGAACTGACAAAGTTCCCTGATTTGGTATAGTTTTCCGAGGACTTATAGCCCAAAAGTTTTAACTCTTGAGTGAAGTCAGCCTGACTGACAGGGGCATTGGTATACACTTCGAGCGGGCGTGCGAATACCTTCGCAGGAATGTCCCAGCGCTTGCCTTCAAACTTGTCACGTACAACGGAGTCGAGTCTTATTAAATAAATACTAAACACCAAGAATGCTGCAATGACTAAGATGCAGAAGATCAGTGCAATTAAACCTATGCCACGTTCTGACTTCATAAATACGAATAAGATCCTGAGAAATTGTGCTAATCATGCGAAGCTTTTCGCTAATTTGCAATAATTAAACTGTGAACAAACTGAAATATAGACAATTCCGCGTGTAGCAGCAGTCACTTTAGTTTTTGAATCAATTTAAATAAATAATGTTATGATAGGCGGGAATCGTAGCGGAGCGATGTTGCAGGTGCAAATTTCACATAAAACATTTCGAAACATAGGCTTAATTGGACGTCCAGATAAGTCTTCAGTTGTCGAAACCTTATGTCTTATTCATGATCATCTACTCAGCTTAGGGTTACATCCCGTTTTTGATGCGCAAACCGCTGAACTGGTTCCTTATAAAAACACACAAACGGTGAGTCGTGCACTTCTGGGTGAAGTGGTCGATTTGGTGATTGTGGTGGGCGGGGATGGCTCACTTCTGCATGCTGCACGTGCCTTGGTTAAATTTAATACCCCTGTAATGGGTGTAAACCGAGGGCGTTTGGGTTTTTTAACCGACATCAAGCCGACTGAAGTGATTTTTAAGCTCGATCAAGTCTTAAAAGGTGAGTTTCAGTTAGATCGTCGTTTCTTATTGGAAATGGAAATTCGCTCAAAGGGCGAGACGATTTATGATGCGATTGCGCTAAACGATGTGGTATTACACTCGGGTAAGTCGGTGCATATGATTGACTTCGAACTCAATATCGATGGTCAATATGTCTACCGTCAACACAGTGATGGTTTGATTGTATCGACGCCCACGGGTTCAACAGCCTATTCGTTGTCAGGTGGTGGCCCAATCGTGCATCCGGGGATGGATGCGATTGCTTTGGTACCGATGCATCCGCATACCTTGTCTTCACGCCCAATTGTGGTGGGTGGACACAGTGAAATTAAGCTTCTGATTCGTGAAAACCGTGTCTTGCCGATGGTCAGTGCCGATGGTCAACACAGTGTTTCGCTCAATGTGGGTGACAGCTTACATATTCGTAAGCACCCCTTTAAACTGAATTTATTACATCCACCGGGTTATGATTTTTATATGTCATGCCGTACTAAACTCGGTTGGAACCAAGATTTTGACTCTTTTCAACAGGATTAAATCATGAATATTGAACAGATGCTTTCTATTTTAGATGCCGATATTGTTGAGCGTTTAAAAACAGCTGTAGAAATTGGTAAATGGCCAAATGGCGTTGCGTTGACTGCTGAACAACGTCAAACTTGTATGCAAGCTGTTATTGCTTGGGAGCATCAGAATACGCCTGAAAAAGAACGTACGGGTTATATCGATAAAGGGCATAAAGAAGAAGGTGAGGAGTGTGATTCTCATGTGCCTGAACCAGAATTTAAACCTATTCGCTTTATTTAATTGATTAAAAATACGTTGAGTCGCTCAGCAACAGATACTTGGTGATTCAACAACTGAATCTAAAAAGAAAATAACCTGTAAAACTGTTTCAATCATTATGCTTATAAAAATAATAAAGCTCACTCGACTCAGTTTATTCTTCATTACTGCAATTTCGAGCAATGTATTTGCTGAGACAGCAAGTGATGCAAGAAAAATTGAATGTTTATTAGATGTTTCTGTTTTACCGAGTCAAAATTTTCAAAATCCAGTTACACAATACACATCAATGAAAAATGATGGTTATCCGATGTTGTTGATTGGAATAAACATCCATAACGCCCATGCAGGTGAAGCATCGAAAAAGATAAAAAGCCATCAGCTCTATTGTTCAAGCCTCATTGGACAAAAAAAAGATGTTTATTTATCTGGCCCTTATCAATCTAAAAAAATTGATATCCATATTGGTGATCAGTTGATACTCAGAAATATTCATTCTTCAGGAAAGCATTATCCTTACTGGGCTGACTTTTACTGGATCGAAAAGCGTGACGAATAACGCTCACGCTTTTGCTTGTCCCTTATGCTTAGAAACGAGTGCGCCAAAGCTGCTTAGCCTGTTGCATGGCATCGTTATATGTATCGCAGACCCCCATGGTATATAACGCAATGCCAATGGTTTCAGTCACTGCCATTTCACCATATTCATGCTGTTTTTCACCCAGCCAAACTGCTTTAAACTCAGCCAAATCCAGCTCTTCTTCAATTGGGCTTCGGTTGTCGGTGAGTTTAGGGAGTTCATGTTCGTAGAGTTCACCATTTTTAATACCGCAGATCAGTGTTTTGGCATCTGGGTTACGTTCAAATTCGCCGCCTTCACCTTTAATGACCGCACTATTTTGATAGCCCAGTTTAAATGCTGCTTGCTGATGCGAACCACGATAGGCAGGGTGGAAAATAGCTTGCAAGGTCGCTTTGGCATTAAATGGATTGATTAAGCGCGCAAGAGTATGAATGGGTGAACGAAGACCCATAACATTTCGGAGGGAAATTAGCTCACTTAAAATCGGGGAGATGGCGTGCAGCGGTAGATAAGCAAAATTACGCGACGCTAATTCCTGTTCCACATCTGCTTGAGTTTGGCAAATAT
>ERZ650302.177-NODE-177-length-31999-cov-17.346513_pt1 | contig 31999 bp, 34 predicted proteins | sample MGYA00376238_ERZ650302 | MGnify/ENA primary metagenome ERZ650302 (study PRJEB26733, sample SAMN07839298) | wastewater metagenome | biome: urban; feature: wastewater treatment plant; material: waste water | place: USA: North Carolina | collected 2016-04-28 ... | reverse complement strand
TCGAGCGCGTGCAAGTGGTCAACGGCCTCAAGCCCGGCCGCCTGACCGCAGCTTTGCGCGGCGAGCATGTCGGCACGCTGATCCGCACCGGCGCCCACGCTGGCTGATCCTTCCCGCCGCCGAGTGTTCCGCTCACCACGCCGGGGGTGAGCGGCGCCGGCCCTGGCGCGCCCGACGCAAGTCCGGCGCGCCATCTCGTTCTTTTTCCGTGTGTTTGCGCCGATTCTGCCTGGCCGGATGCGCTACAATATCGGCCATGACCTCCCATCCTGCCGCCTTTGCCCCCGAACTGCTGCTTGTGCTGGTGCAACAGCGCATGCCGTTTGGCAAATATCAGGGGCGGCTGCTGGCCGACCTGCCGCTGGCTTACCTCACCTGGTTTGCCCGCCAGGGCTGGCCGCCGGGCCAGCTGGGCCAATGCCTGGCGCTCGCCTATGAAATCAAGCACAACGGCCTGAGCGAAGTGCTCGCGCCGCTACGGAAAGACCCCGCTGAATGAGTATCCAATGGTTTCCCGGCCATATGTTCAAGGCCAAGAAGGAACTGGCCGACAAGTTGTCCGATATTGACGTGGTGATTGAAATGGTGGACGCCCGTCTGCCGATGTCCTCGTCCAACCCGATGCTGGCCGCGCTGATCCAGCACAAGCCCAGCCTGAAAATCCTCAATAAGCAGGACTTGGCCGACGCCGCACAAACCCGCGCCTGGCTGGAATGGTTTGCCGGCCAGCGCAACACCCGCGCCATTGCCCTGGACAGCGGCGATGGCTCGCCCAAGCAAAAAATCCTGGCCGCCTGCCGCGAGCTGGCCCCGCACCGGGTGGACAGCGTCAAGCCGCTGCGCCTGGTGATCTGCGGCATTCCCAACGTCGGTAAATCCACGCTGATCAATGCGCTGACCGGGCGCAAGGTGGCCAAGGTGGGCAATGAGCCGGCGGTGACCAAGGCGCAGCAGCGCATCCAGCTGGCCGACGATGTGATTTTGTTCGATACCCCCGGCATGCTGTGGCCGAAAATCGAGCACGAAACCTGCGGCGAGCACTTGGCCGCCAGCGGCGCAGTGGGCCGCAACGCCATGGACGAAGAAAGCGTGGCGCTGGCGCTGATCGCCACCTTGCAACGCCGCTACCCGGCCGAATTGGCCCGTCGCTACAATTTGGCCGATGTGCAGGCGGAAGATTTTGTCGTGCTGGAAACCATCGGCCGCAAGCGCGGCGCGGTGCGCAGCGGCGGCCATGTGGACATGCAAAAAGCCGCTGAAATCCTGCTGACCGATTTTCGCGCGGCGGTGATCGGCCGCATCACTCTGGAAACCCCGGAAGAATGGCGCGACATCGCCGCCGAAATCGAGCGCCGTCGGGTGATCGAGCGGGAAGAACAGGCGCAGCGCGAGGCCGAGCGCAAGGCGCGTCGCGCCGGCGGCCGGCGCGCGCGCCCTGGTGAGGATGACGAGGACGACGAGCAGGCCTGAGTTCAGTCGCGTGTCAGGCCTGGGGCCTGTCTGACAGCGCATATTGCATCGGTCCTGACCTCTTTTTTGACCCTGGCCGCGCACGGCCCACACTGAGCGTACGCTTTGCATGCTGATTCAAACCGTAGATTTTAAAGTTATCACCGACGGGCGCGGCTCGTTGATCTCGCTGGAGGGCGGCAGTGCTGACGTGCCGTTTGATATTCAGCGGGTGTATTACATCTTTGGTGTGGGTGAAGGCGTGGTGCGCGGCGCACATGCGCACAAGCGCCTGCGTCAGGTGGTGGTGTGCATGTCCGGCAGCTGCCGCATGGTGCTGGATAACGGTCTGGGGGTGAAAGAAGACATCGTGCTGGATACCCCCACACGCGGCCTGCTGATCAGCAGCATGACCTGGCGGGAAATGCACGACTTCAGCCCGGATTGCGTGCTGGTGGTGCTGGCCGACAGCCATTACGACGAAAGCGATTACTACCGCAATTACGAGGATTTTTTGCGCGCGGCGCAGGAGGCGGGCTAAGAAGTGCTCACAACACTCTCCTGGTGTCGTTGCGCGGCTTTGCCGTACTGCTTGTACTGTCTGCGGCCGGGCGCGCTGCACTGAGTTTTGTCAGCCAGGCTTAAGCCAAATCGCTCAGTCCTGACGCAGCCAGCGGTTGAATTCCGCCCGCGCCGCCTGCGCGGTTTCGCTGGCGGTCAGGCCGATGGGGCCAACGCCGCGCCGCGCCAGCCGTTCGGCGCCGCGTCCGGCCAGCCACACCGCCAGCGCGGCGGCGTCGAAGGCGGGCGCGCCTTGCGCCAGCAGGCCGGCAATCAGGCCGGTGAGGGTGTCGCCCTGGCCGGCGGCGGCCATGCCGGCGTGGCCGGTGGGGTTCAGCCGATAATGGCCGCCGGGGCGGGCGATCAGGCTGCCGGCGCCCTTGAGCACCACCACCGCCTGAAAGCGCTCGGCCAGCAGGCGGGCGCTGGCCACCCGGTCGGCCTGGCTGTCGGCGATGCGGCTGTTCAATAGCCGCGCAGCTTCGCCAGGGTGTGGGGTGAGCACGCACGGCGCCGGGTGCTGGCGCACCCGCTCGGCCAGGTTGGCGTCGGCGGCCAGCAGATTCAGTGCGTCGGCGTCCAGCACGCAGGGTAATTGCCGCTCCAGCGCGTGCGCCAGCGCCAATGCCGCGCTGGCGCCCTGGCCCAGACCGGGGCCGACCGCCAGCACGGTCAGCCCCGCTTCGTCCAGCAGGCTGGCGGCGTCGCGCAGCATCAGCTCCGGGTAGTGCCCATCCAGCGGCGGCGCTTCACCCAGAAAACCGGCAAACACCTTGCCGGCGCCCATCAACAGCGCGGCCCGCGCTGCCAGCAGCGCCGCGCCGGCCATGCCATTGGCCCCGCCCACCACCGCCACGCTGCCGTAACTGCCTTTGTGGCTGTTGTGGCGGCGCGCCAGCATCGGCAGCCGTTGCGGCTCGGGCTGGTTCAGCTCGCCGCTATTGGCCGGCCAGGTGGGCGTCCACGCCTCGGGCAGGCCCAGGCTGGCGATGCGGATGTCGCCGCAGTAGTCGCGGCCGTCGCCGGTGTACAAGCCCGGTTTGGGGCAGATAAAGCTCAGCGTGGCGGCGGCGCGCACCGCCACCGGCTTGGGCTGGCCAGTCCAGGCGTCCAGGCCGGACGGGCAGTCCAGCGCCAGAATCGGGCAGGCCAGGTCGTTCAGCCGCTCGACCGTGCGCCGGGCGGAGTCCTGCAAGGGCCGGCACAGGCCAATGCCAAACAACCCATCCAGCGCCAGCGCGTAGCCATGCGCCTGATCCCAGCTGGACAGCACGTTGCCGCCAGCGGCGCGAAAGGCGTGCAGCGCGGCAATCGCTTCCATGCTGCCCGGCTCGCCCATCGGCAGCAGCGCGTCCACCCGGTAGCCGCGCGCCAGCAGCAGCGCGCCGGCCACCAAGGCGTCGCCGCCATTGTTGCCGCGCCCGGCCACCGCCAGGATCGGGGCGTCTTCGTGGTGACGGGCGGCAATCCACTCGGCAATCGCCAGCCCGGCGCGCGCCATCAGGTCTACGCCGTGTTCACTTGCCGCGCGCTCGATGGCGCGAATGCTGTCCAGATCAAGCAAGGGCATCATGTGCGCGGTTCTCCCCAGCGCGCCATCAGCGTGTGCGGAATGCGCAGTTGATCCAGGATGCGGGCGACGACAAAATCCACCATGTCATCCACCGTGCCGGGGTGGGTGTAAAACCCTGGCGCTGGCGGCAGGATGGTGACGCCCAGCCGGGCCAGCGTCAGCATGTTTTCCAGGTGAATCACCGACAAGGGGGTTTCGCGCGGCACCAGGATCAACGGGCGTTTTTCCTTGATGCTGACATCGGCGGCGCGTTCGATCAGGTTGTCGCTCATGCCGTGGGCGATGGCGGCCAGCGCGCCCATCGAACACGGACAGATCACCATGGCGTCGGCCGGGTTGGAGCCGGATGCCGGCGGGGCAAACCATTCTTCGCGGCCAAACACCGATAATTGCTCGCCGCAGCGGTATTGCTCGCGCCACAGCGCTTGCAGCGCCTTGGCCTGGCTGGGCAGGCTCAGTTGCATTTCTTGTTGCGCCACCACTTGCGCGGCGGGCGAATACAGCAGCCACACCCGGCAGCCGGCGGCGAGCAATTGCTCCAGCAGGCGGATGCCGTAGGGCAAGCCAGAAGCGCCGGTAAAGGCCAGGGTGACGGTGGCGGGGGGCAAAGCAGTCAGGCTCATGGGGTGTCGGGCTCTTGGGGGGAAGGCGGCTGGCGCAATAAGGCGGCGCAAGCCAGGCCGTTGACCAGGCCGGTCAGGCAGGCGGCCAGGGCAAACGGCGGCACAAAATACAAAATGCCGTCAGACGGAATCAACCACAGCCGCGCCAGCGCCAGCTGGCCGGCAATATGGCAAAACGCGGCGATCAGGCTCAGGCTGACCGCGCCAAACCAGCGCCCCGGCAGCAGCCGGTGCGCCAGGCCCAGGCCCAGCAGGCTGCACAGCCCGCCGGTGAGGCTGAGAAAAAACCCCGGCGTAAACAGGCTGCCCAACAGCAGGCTGGCGGCAAAGATGCGCAGCAGGCTGACGCTGACCGCCACCTGCCAGCCAAAGCGGGTCAGCGCCAGCAGGGTGACAATATTGGCCAGCCCTGGTTTCAAGCCGGGCAAGGGGGTGGGAATGCCGGCGTCGATCAGCGACAGCGCCACCGCCAGCGCAGCCAGGCGCGCCACGCGCACATCGTCGGCGCGGGCATGCAGGGTGAGGGTGGGTGGGGCGGTGGGCATGGCGGCGTTAAAAGTTCAGGCTGTCGTAAGGGGTATTGCGGCGCGGGATGTCGATCGAGGTGCGGTTGGGCAGGCACAGCGCGGTTTGTCCGGGCCGGCTCAGCCAACCCTGGCGCACGCAATACTGGCGCGGGCTGGGGTCGCGCAGGATGCGCGCGCGCCCGGCGGCGATTTGCACTTCGGTGACGCCCAGCGGGCCGGGCACTTCGATGCGGCGGTCGTGGCGCAGGCTCAGCCGGGCAAACACCTGGCCGTTGGCGCGGATCACCACTTCTTCGGCCACGCCGTCGCGCCACAACCAGACAAAGCTGGCCAGCGCCAGGCCCACGGCCAGCGCCAGCATCAGCACATCGCCAGGGCGCAGCAGCGCCAGCCAGGGGCTTAAGCGGGCTCGCGCCACAATTGCCGGTGACGGATCAGCACCTGCTCGCTGGCAAACGCCGCCGCCAGCCGTTCGGTCAGGTACACCGAGCGATGCTGGCCGCCAGTGCAGCCAATGGCCACCGTCAGGTAACTGCGGTTGTCGCGGGAGAATTCCGGCAGCCAACGGGCCAGCATGCCGCGAATGTCCTCGAACATCAGCTCCACCTGCGGCTCGGCGGCCAGATAGCGCGCCACCGGCTCGTCCAGCCCGGTCAGCGGCCGTAAACCGGGGTCGTAATACGGGTTGGGCAGACAGCGCACGTCAAACACAAAGTCGGCGTCCAGCGGAATGCCGTGCTTGAAGCCAAATGACTGCACAATCAGCGTCAGCCGGCTGTTGTCAGCCTGCACCAGCTGGCGAATCCAGCCACGCAGCTGGTTGGCGGTGAGTTCACTGGTGTCGATGCGCTGGCTGAGCTCATGAATGGACGCCAGCATCTCGCGTTCTTTTTCGATGCACTCGGGCACCGTCAGGCCTTCTTCCGACAGCGGATGACGGCGGCGCGTTTCCGAAAAGCGCTTGATCAGGGTTTCGGTTTTGGCTTCGAGAAACAGCAGACGCAGGTCGATATTCAGCTTGCGCAGCTGGTGCACAGCGGTGGGAAACAGCGACAGCATCGGCGCGCTGCGGGTGTCCACGCTGATGGCCACGCGCTGGTAATTGTAGGCGTTGATGTTTTCCACCAGTTGCGGCAGCAGGGTGGAGGGCAGATTGTCCACGCAGTAAAAACCGGAGTCTTCCAGAATTTTCAGCGCCACCGACTTGCCCGAGCCGGACAGCCCGCTAATCAGGATCAGCTGCATGTTCTTGCTCCCGGAGAAAACGGGTTTGTCGTTCGATGAAATCGCGCGTGCTGTCGATGCCGCGCAATTGCAGAATATAGTTGCGCACCGCCGCCTCGACCAGCACCGCCAGATTGCGTCCGGCGGCCACCGGCAGGGTGACTTTGCGGATGGCGACGTCGAGGATGTCCTGGGTTTCGCTCTGGATGTTCAGGCGGTCCAGCTCGCGCATGGACTGATCGGTGGCCTTGACCAGATGGATGATCAGCTTGAGCACTTTTTTCGGGCGCACGGCGGTTTCGCCAAAAATCGCCCGGATGTTCAAAATGCCCAGCCCGCGCACTTCCAGAAAATCGCGCAGCACGTCCGGACAGCGGCCTTCCAGCGTTTCCGGGCCAATGCGATACAACTCGACGGCGTCGTCCGCCACCAGGCCATGGCCGCGCGAGATCAAATCCAGCGCCAGCTCGCTTTTGCCCATCGACGATTCGCCAGTGATCAGCACGCCCACTTCCAGCACGTCCAGAAACACGCCATGCATGATGGTGGAGGCGGCCAGCACCCGCGCCAGATAAATGCGCATCACGTCCATCAGATAGGGCGAGGGCTGCGACGAGGTCAGCAGCGGCACATTGTGCTGCTCGCACTGCGCGCGCAGGCCCTTGGGCAAGGGCTGGTCATTGGCGACGATGATGGCGGAAATCGGCAGGGCGAACAGCTGATCCAGCATGCGCTGGGCATCGGTTTCGCCCAGGCCGTTCAGGTACTGGATTTCCGCCAGGCCAAACACCTGAATGCTGTTGGGGTGAATCAGGTTGACGTGGCCCACCAGCGCCAGCGTGGGGCGCTGCTGGTCGGCGTGGATGCGGTTATCGGTGCCGGAGCTGCCGGCCACCCATACCAAATCCAGTTTTTTGACATTGTCCTGATACAGGCGACGAACACTGATGCTAGGCATGGGCAGGCCATTCGGCCAGCAGGCGGTGCGCCTCGGCCGGGTCGGTGGTGGTCAGCAGCGTTTCACGCAGCTGCCGGTTGGAAAAACGGTGCGCCAGCTCGGACAGCACCTGCAAATGCAGGTCGTTGGCCTGATCCGGCACCAGCAAGACAAACAGGCTTTGCACCGGCTTGCCGTCGGGCGAATCATAGGGGATGGGCGCTTTCAGGCGGATATAGGCTCCGCTGGCTTCTTTCAGCCCCTTGGCGCGGCCATGCGGAATCGCCACCCCTTGCCCCAGCCCGGTGGAGCCGAGTTTTTCTCGGGCGAACAGGCAATTGAACACATCGCTGCGGGCGATGCCGCAGCTGTTTTCAAACAGGATGCCGACCTGCTCGAACACCCGCTTTTTGCTGGAGACGTCCAGATCAAGCAGCACGTGCTCGGGAGACAGGATTTTGGCAATCAGACTCATTGCGTGACCCACGCTTTCACGGAATCGCATCATTCTACGCCGGTTTGACCGGGCTGGCAGCCGACGCGCAAGGCTGGCCGGTCGGCGCTGACACAGGCCAGCAAAGCCGACAGCATGTTTTGCCCATGGCGCAGCAGCGCGCGGCGTCATGGGCAAAACAGACTGGGGGAAATCACCGCCGGCGGGCATCTGGGAGATGGCCGCCGGCATGGGAGGCGCGGCGCGCAGCAGGGCGCGCCGGCAAAAGAATCAGGCTTCGTCGGTCGCCGGGGTCGGGGCGCGCTCGCCCGAGTGGTGATCGGTGATCTTTTCCTTGTGCTTGAGCACCTGGCGATCCAGCTTGTCGGCCAGCGCGTCCAGCGCGGCGTACATATCGGTGCTGGTGGCCTCGACGTGAATGTCCTTGCCCTTGAGGTGCACATTCACCTCGGCTTTTTGTTCCAGTTTTTCCACCGACAGAGTGACTGCCACCGAGGTGACGTTGTCGACGTGACGGGTGATGCGCTCGAGCTTGGCCTCGATGTATTCGCGCAGCGACGGGGTGACTTCGAGATGGATGCCGGTGATTTTCAGGTTCATAACCTTACTCCTTCCTGGTGGTGCGTCCCGCCACTGGGCGGAACTGGTTGAAGCGGCGCAACAGACCCCTGTCTGTTGCGAAAGCCGGCACATCAGGACATTTCATGCCCTGGTAATGTTTACATCGGCCGGCGCATGGCCGGCTTGAGCGCATCCGGCCAGTCGTGAATCAGATCGACTTGCGCAGATTGACCGGCGGAATCTGCATGGCCTCGCGATACTTGGCCACCGTGCGCCGGGCCACCTGAATGCCCTCATTGCCCAGCATATCAGCCAGCGCCGAATCAGACAGCGGTTTTTTCGGGTCTTCGTTGGCGATCAGCTGGCGCAGCCGCGCCTTGATGGCGGTGGCCGAGCACTCGCCGCCCGAGTCGGTTTCCAGCGCGCTGCCGAAGAAATATTTCAATTCAAAGATACCACGCGGACATAAAAGGAATTTTTGCGTGGTCACCCGCGAGATGGTGGATTCGTGCAGGCCCAGCTCGTCAGCAATGTCGCGCAGCACCAGCGGGCGCATGCCCACCTCGCCCAGCTCGAAAAACTGTTGCTGACGCGCCACGATGGCCTCGGACACGCGCAAAATGGTGTCAAAGCGCTGCTGCACATTGCGGATCAGCCATTTGGCCTCTTGCAGTTGCGCCGACAGTTGCGAGCCGCCTTCGCGGTGGTGTTGCAGCAGATGGGCGTACAGTGAGTTCACCCGCAGCTTGGGCATGGCCGCCGGGTTAAGCTGGGCGCGCCAGCCCTCGGCGCCCTTGGTGACGATCACATCGGCGACAATATACTGGGTGTCGTCGCGGCCAAAGCCGGCCGCCGGGCGTGGATTCAGCGAGGCCACCAGTTGGGTGACCGCCTTGAGCATGTCGTCGTCGCAGTGCAGCTGGCGCTTGAGCTTGTTGAAGTCCCGATGCGCCAGCAGTGACAGGTGTTCGGCCACCAGCACCCGCGCCAGCGCGCGCACCGGGGTGTCCGGCAGGATATTCAGCTGCAGAGACAGCGATTCGGCCAGCGAACGCGCGCCCACCCCAGCCGGCTCGAACTGCTGCAACAGGCGCAGGCCCACTTGCAGCTCGTCCGGCTCGACGCCCAGTTCTTCCGGCAGGTGGGCGGCCAGCTCTTCCAGCGATTGGGTGAGATACCCGTCGTCGTCCAGCTCTTCAATCAGGAAAGTCACCACCGCGCGGTCGCGCGGCGGCAGCGCGTGTTCGGCCAGTTGATCCAGCAAATGCTCGCGCAGGGTTTTTTCCGCCACCATATTGGCGTGCGGGTCGAAATCATCGTCGTGGTTGCCCGAGCCGCTGCTGGACCAATCCGACAGCTCCAGGCTGTCGGCCGGGCCGTCGTCGTCGCGGCTGGCTTCCTGCGCCTCGGGCGCGGCCTCGCTGGGCGCATCGCTGTTGCTGGGGGCGTCGCTGGCGCCGGGCAGCGGGTCGGGCTGGCCCTCGTCACGCTCCAGCATCGGGTTGTCGTGCAGGATGTTTTCGATTTCCTGCTGCAAATCCAGTGTGGAGAGCTGCAATAGCCGGATCGACTGTTGCAGTTGCGGGGTAAGCGTCAGCTGCTGGCTGACCTTGAGTTGCAGGCTTTGTTTCATGGGCGCCGCTCTGTCATGCTCGTCACTCGCCTACAGGCGGAAATGTTCACCAAGATACACGCGTCTGACGTTTTCGTCGCTGACCAGTTGCTCCGGGCTGCCTTTGGCCAGCACCGAGCCTTCATTGATAATGTAGGCATGGTCGCAAATCGACAAGGTTTCGCGCACATTATGGTCGGTGATCAGCACGCCAATCTGGCGCTCGCGCAGGTAGGCGATGATTTTCTGGATATCCAGCACGGCGATCGGATCCACCCCGGCAAAGGGTTCATCCAGCAGGATAAAACGCGGTCGGGTGGCCAGCACGCGGGCGATTTCCACTCGCCGCCGCTCGCCGCCCGATAAGGCCAGCGCTGGCGATTCGCGCAGATGGCCGATGTTCAGCTCATCCAGCAACTGGGTGAGTTCTTTTTCTGCTTCTTCACCCCGACGGCCTGAAATTTCCAGAATGGCCAGGATGTTTTCTTCCACGGTCATTTTGCGAAAGATCGACGCTTCCTGCGGCAAATAGCCCAGCCCGAGTTTGGCGCGCTGGTGGATGGGCAGATGGCGGATGTCGTGCTGGTCCAGGCGCATTTCGCCGCCATCGGCGCTGACCAAGCCGACAATCATGTAAAAACTGGTGGTCTTGCCGGCGCCATTGGGGCCCAACAGGCCCACCACTTCGCCGCTGGCGATGTCCAGCGACACATCCTTGACCACCGTGCGTTTGCCGTAGCGCTTGTTCAGGCCACGCACCGAAAGCACACTGCCGGTCATTGTTTTTTGTCCTTGTTGTCCTTGCCGTCGTTCTTCGGCTGCAGGATCACTGTCACCCGCCCGGCATTTTTATTGGTGGCTGCGCCCTGGCCGGTGCCACCATTGGCGGCAAAGGTTTCGTCCTTGGTGTTATAGACCAGGGTCGAACCGATCACGATGTCCTGGCCACGCTTGACGCGGGCATTGTCGAACAGCTTCACCAGATTCTTGCCGCTGTCGTATTCGATGCGCAGGCCCTGGGCATCCATCCATTCGTCCTTGCCGTCGATCTTCTGGCGGAAGGTGGCCGGGTTGCCGCGCGCCACCGCCACATCACCGCCGCCATTTTTGTCCTGGGTGACAGTGACTTGAGCGGCGCGCAGCAAGATGGTGCCCTGGGTGACCACCACATTGCCTTCGTAGACGGTGACGCCCTTGAGCTGATCCAGGCTGGCGCGGTCAGCCTCGATCTGGATGGGTTTGTCGCGGTCGCCTTGCTCGGCCAGCGCGCTAGCTGCTGCGCAGACAAAACTCAGGGTGACAAGGCTGGTCAGCCATCGGTCAGTGACGGGTGGGAACATGGGTTACCTTTACCTTGGACAGCAGTTGCACCTGTTGGGTGGCATCGTTATATGTAAAGCCGGTGGTGCGCACCACGCTGGCGCCGCGCTCCAGCACGGCGGGCGCGGGCGATTGCGCCGTGCGTTTTTCGGTATCGACGGTCAGCCGGCTGGTGACCAGCTTGGCAGTGGGCAGGCCCGGTGCGTAGCGCAGCAGAGTGACTTCACGCGGAAACACGCTGATGCGGGTTTTCGGGTTGTACAAGCCATCGGTGCCGATGATTTCCAGATGCAGCACGCCACGCTGATATTGGCGCAGGTGTGGCGCCAGCAGGTGGATGGTGGGGTCATTGGGCAATTGCCAGGCGCGCTCGCCTGTCAGATGCTGCTTGATGCCGCCACTGCGTTCAAACACCGTGGCAGAAAACCCTTCCAGCACATAATCCGGCGTGGCGGCGTCCTTGTCGTGCCCGACGCTGGCGCTGAGCCAGTCGGTCAGCGATTGCAGCCAGAAGCTCAGGCCGCCCAGCAGCGCCAGCAACACCAGCGGGAACAGCTTGACGTGACGACGCGGCGTCATGCCAGATACCGCGCCAGCGCCGCGTCCAGCTTGCCTTGCGCTTGCAGAATCAGTTCGCAGACTTCTCGCACCGCGCCGCGCCCGCCGCTGCTGCCCGTCACATAATGGGCGTGGCTTTGTACCAGATGCGGCGCCGCCGGCACCGCCACGGCAAAGCCCACCTGGCGCATCACCGGCAAATCAATCACATCGTCGCCGATATAGGCGCACTCCGCCGGGGTCAGCCCGGTGTCGGCCAGCAACTGGGCAAAAGCCTCGGCTTTATTGCCGATGCCCTGATACAGATGCGCCACGCCCAGCGCCTGGGCGCGCACTTCCACACAGCGGGCGTTGCGGCCGCTGATGATGGCCAGCGTCACGCCGCTTTGCCGCAGCAGGGTCATGCCCAGGCCGTCCTGAGCGTTAAACGCCTTGAGTTCTTCGCCGCTGTCGGTCAGATAGATGCTGCCGTCGGTGAGCACGCCATCGACGTCCAGCACCAGCATCTTCACCGCGCGGGCGAGGGTATGCACGTTTTGCATGAAAAATCCTGGCTCACACCACACCAGCGCGCAGCAGGTCGTGCATATTCAGCGCGCCTGTCAGCCGGCCGGCGGCGTCGAGCGCCAAAAGTCCGTTGATCTTGTCTTGTTGCATGCGTTGCAGCGCTTCCGCCGCCAGCCGTTCGGCGCCGATATGGCGCGGCGCGCGGTTCATCACCGCGCCCACCGGGCCATCCAGGTCAAACGCGTCGCGATCCAGCAGCCGGCGCAAATCGCCATCGGTGAACACCCCGACCAACTGGCCATCGTCGTCGCACACCGCGGTCATGCCCAGGCCCTTGCGGCTGATTTCATACAGCGCGTCTTTCAGCCGGGTGTCCGGGCGCACCACCGGCAGCGCCGGGCCGCTGTGCATCACATCCGCCACCCGCACCAACAGGCGCTTGCCCAGGCTGCCGCCCGGATGCGACAGGGCAAAGTCTTCCTCGCGAAAATCGCGCGCATCCAGCAGGGTCAGCGCCAGCGCGTCGCCCAAGGCCAGCGCCGCCGTGGTGCTGGAGGTCGGCGCCAGCCCCAGCGGGCAGGCTTCGCGCTCGACCGCCGCGTCCAGATGCCAATCCGCCTCGCGCGCCAGGGTGGATTCCGGCCGGCCGGTGATGGCCAGCAAGCTCACCCCCTTGCGGCGCAGCGCCGGCAACAAGGCCACCACCTCGGCGGTTTCGCCGGAGTTGGACAAGGCCAGCACCATATCGTCACCGGTGATCATGCCCAAATCGCCATGCGCGGCCTCGGCCGGGTGCATGAAAAACGCCGGCGTGCCGGTGGAGGCCAGCGTGGCGGCGATTTTGCGGCCAATATGCCCGGACTTGCCCATGCCGGTCACCACCAAGCGCCCACGACACATCAGCGCGGCGTCCACCGCGCGCAAAAACACCGCGTCCAGGCGGGCGGAAACATTCAAAATGGCGTCGGCTTCGGTGGCCAGCACATCGCGGGCCAGCGCCAGCCGGCGCGAGGAAACAGCGTCGTCGGTCATACGGCAGTTACACGGCAAGTGACCGTGGTCAAAGAACGCAAGTATAACCAAGTTGCCTGCCTGCCGCATGGCGCGGGCGATGGACGGGGTGGCCTTGGCGCCGTGTGCGTGTCGTGATCCCGGATCAGCGCCGGCTGGCGCCAAAGCGGCAAGCCCTTGTCAGTCATCTGCTGTCCCAGCGGGACAGGGCCAAAACGCCGCTTCGCCACGGCGCGCGCGCTTGCGCAAAATCACCTCCTGAGCCTCGGCGCGGCGCCATTCCGATTCATGTCAAAAGTATATTTTTTAACAAACTTGTCTCATGCTGCCCCCATCGGTTATACATGTGCGCCTAGAGTCGCTCACAAAACTTTCCTGCCGTCGTTGCGCAGCCTTGCCGCACTGCTTAGAGCCGCTCACAAAATCCCCTGGCGTTGTTGTGTGACCTTGCTGTGCTACCCGCACTGTCTGCGCTCACACGCCTAGCCAGGGCCGCTTCGCTGAGTTTTGTGAGCGACTCTTAATCTACAGAAGAATGTGCCGGCCGTTTGCGCCCCACGGAGAAAATCGTCGTTCATGCATTCGCTCGCCCCCGTTGTCGCCATCTTGCTCGCCGCCGTGTTGGTGGTGGTCCTCTGCCGCCTGTTGCGCGTGCCGGCCATGCTGGGCTATCTGCTGGTGGGCTTCATCGTCGGCCCCGGCGGGCTGCAACTGATCGCCGACACCGCGCAAACCCGTTTTCTGGGTGAAATCGGCATTGTGTTTCTGATGTTCACCATCGGCCTGGAATTCAGCCTGCCCAAGCTGCGCGCCATGCGCCATATCGTGTTTGGCCTGGGCGCGGCGCAAGTGGTGGTCACCTTGTTGGTGGTGATGGCGCTGGTGGTGCTGGCCGGCGCTTCGCCGCTGACCGGCTTTGCCCTGGGCTCGGTGGCGGCGCTGTCGTCCACGGCGATTGTCTCCAAGCTGCTCACCGAGCGGCTGGAGCTCAACGCCCCGCATGGCCAGCTCTCGATTGGCGTGCTGTTGTTTCAGGATCTGGCCGTGGTGCCCTTGCTGATTCTGATCCCCGCCTTTGCCTCGCATTCCACCCACCTGTGGCAAGACCTCGGCCTGGCGGCGCTGAAGGTGATGGGCGTGATGGTGCTGTTGTTCAGCATCGGCCAGCGGGTGATGCGGCCGTGGTTTCATCTGGTGGCGCGCCAGCGTTCGTCCGAGCTGTTCATGATCAATGTGCTGCTGGTCACGCTGGGGGTGTCTTACCTGACTGAGCTCTCCGGCCTGTCGCTGGCGCTGGGGGCGTTTGTCGCCGGCATGCTGATTGCCGAAACCGAATACCGCTATCAGGTGGAAGAAGACATCAAGCCCTTCCGCGATATCCTGCTGGGCTTTTTCTTTGTCACCATCGGCATGCGCCTGGATGTGTCGGTGCTGACCGAGCAATTCACCCTGGTGCTGGTGTTTGCGCTGTTTTTGGTGCTGGGCAAGGCGCTGCTGATGTTCGCCATCGCCCGCCTGTTTCAGTACAAATCGGGAGAGTCACTGCGCAGCGCGGTGGCGCTGGCGCAGGGCGGCGAGTTTGGTTTTGTGTTGCTGGCGCTGGCCGGCAACCTGGACTTGATCGCCCCGCAAGTTGAGCAATCGGCCATCGCCGCCGTGTTGTTCTCCATGCTGGCGTCACCGTTTTTGATTCCGCGCAGCGACTGGCTGGTGCGCAAGCTGATTCGCGCCGACTGGATGATGCAGGCGGCGGATTTGCACCATATTCTGGTGTCCAGCATGCTGCGCAGCGAACACGTATTGATTTGCGGCTATGGCCGCAGCGGCCAGGCGCTGGCGCGGCTGCTGGAGCGCGAATCCATCCCGGTGTTTGCCCTCGATCTGGACCCGGAGCGGGTGCGCGAGGCCGCCGCCGCTGGCGACGCCGTGGTGTTTGGCGACGCCGCCAAAAAAGAAGTGCTGCTGGCCGCCGGCCTGATGCGCGCCAAGGCGCTGGTGATCACCTATTCCGACACCCATTCGTCGATCCGCATTCTGCAAGTGGTGCAGCAACTGCGCCCCGACCTCACCGTGATTGTGCGCACCGTGGATGACTCCGACATCGACCTGCTGCGCGAAGCCGGCGCCGACGAAGTGGTGGCCGAAGTGATGGAAGGCAGCCTGATGCTGGCCTCGCAAGCGCTGATGGCGCTGGGCGTGCCGCTTAACCGCGTGCTGCGCCGCATCCGCAGCGTGCGCGAAGAACGCTACAGCCTGTTTCGCGGCTTTTTCCGTGGCGTGACTGACGAAAGCCTGGCCATGGACGACGCCCAACAAGCCCGCCTGGCCGCCGTCACCCTCACCCCCGGCTCCGCCGCCGTGGGCAAAACCCTGGGCGAGCTGCACCTGGGCGCGCTGTGCGTGCAAGTGCGCACGGTGAAACGCCGCTCCGCCCGCCACATCGCCCCCGACCTGGATTTTGAACTGCACGCCGATGATGTGCTGGTGCTGCTGGGCACGCCGGAGCAGATTGCCACGGCGGAGTTGCTGTTGTTGGGCGGGAAGCACTAAGAGCGGCTCACAAAACCCTCCTGGCGTTGTTGCCCGACCTTGCCGTACTTCTTGCACTGTCTGCGGCCGCACACCTGGCCAGGAGCGCTGCGCTGGATTTTGTGAGCGACTCTGAGCGCTTGAATGCCGGCGGCGTCAGCGGTTGGATGGCTGAGCGCCGCCAATCGCACGCAAATAATCGGCGATTTCGCCTTCCAACCATTCCGCAAACACCTGCACCTTGGCTTTGCCCTGGCTGCGGCTGGGCCACACCAGCCAGTAGGGGTTGGCGTAAGGGGCGGTCAGTTCGCCCAGTTGCACCAGTTCGCCGCTTTGCAGCAGGTCGTGCGCCAGTGAGCGGCGGGTCAGGGTGATGGCCTGGCCTTGGCGCACGGCTTCGATCACCAGATTGGAGTCGGTGAACATCGGCCCATTCAAGGTCTGGGTGGGCAGGCCGGCGGCGTTCAGCCAGTGGCCCCAGCCTTCCACCGAGCGGATCAGCGGGCAGGCCAGAATCTCTTGCGGGGTGTGCGGCAACACGCCGCCGTTAAAGCTGGGTGCCGCCACCGCCAGCAGCTCGTCGGTGAACAACGGCAGCTGGGTGAGCCCTTCCCAGCCGCCAGCGCCCATGCGGATGGCGGCGTCCACCCGCTCCACCTGAAAATCCACCATCTCCAGGCTGGCGCGCAGGGTCAGCTTCAGCGCCGGCTGGGCGCGCATCAGGCCGGGCAGGCGGCGCACCAGCCAGTGCGCGGCAAACGAGGGCAATACGGCCAGCACCAGTTCGTCCTCGCGCGGCAGCGCCAGCACATCGTCGGTGGCCTCGGCCAGATCGGCCAGCGCCATGCGCAGCCGCAAGGCGTACATCCGGCCGTCTTCTGTCACCGACAAGCGCTTGCCATGGCGCAGAAACAGGCTTACGCCCAGGGTGTCTTCCAGCACGCGCAATTGCTGGCTGACTGCGCCATGGGTGACATGCAGCTCATCGGCGGCCTTGCCCACGCTGCCCAGCCGCGCCACGGCCTCAAAAGCGCGCAGCGCCGCCAGCGGCGGCAGACGGTTCATGTTAGCCATACTCACCAAAACTCCCAAAATAAATCGATTTTTGTGATGTTTATCCTAAGGTAAATTTAGCAAATCTTAAATGCAATTGGGGTGTGCGATGAGGGCGTCGGGTGATTTTCGGGTGGTGGTGGGCGCGGGCGAGCTGGTGCGGCTGGATTGTGATGCGCCGGTGCGCGTGCTGTGCGAGCAAGGCGCGCTGTGGATCACCAGCAGTGCGGCGGCCGAGGATATTTGCCTGAGCGCCGGCCAGCAGGCGCAGGGCTGTCAGGGCGTGGTGTTGCTGGAAGGCGAGGGGGTGCTCAGGGTCAGCCTGCTGGATGCGCCGGCGCGTCAGGCTTGCTCTAGACCAATTGGTCTAGTAGACTGTGCCACATGACTGCCGCCAGCCCCCCGCACACCGACACCCGCGAACATATCCTGAGCACTGCCGAGCCCCTGGTGCTGGGCAAAGGCTTTACTGCGCTGGGTTTGACCGAGCTGCTGAGCGCGGCGGGGGTGCCCAAGGGTTCGTTTTACCATTATTTTCGCTCGAAAGAGCAATTTGGCCAGGCCTTGCTGGAGCGCTACTTCGCCAACTACGACGCCCGGCTGGCCAGCCATTTTGCCGCCGAGCCGGGGCGCATGCGCGACCGCCTGCTGAGTTATTTTGCCGGCTGGATCACCCAGGCCTGCCAGGCCGACAGCCATGGCAGCTGCCTGGCGGTGAAGCTGGCCGGCGAGGTGTGTGATTTGTCCGAGCCGATGCGCGAGGCGCTGGCGGTGGGCATGGCGCAGGTGTGCGCGCGGCTGGCCGACGCCATCGCCCGCGCGGCGGCGGAAGGCTCGCTGGCCACCTGCGCTGACCCGGCGGCGCTGGCCGATGCGCTGTATGCGATGTGGCTGGGCGCCGCCTTGCGCACCAAGGTGATGCGCGACAGCAGCCCGCTGGTGCGCGCGCTGGCCGACACCGAACAGCGGCTGGCGTCGCCATCGCGCTGAGTGCGGCTCACCCAGCAAAGACGCTTGCTTTACCCTGCCGCACCCTGGTGCGGCTTGCATTTGCCAACGGACTAGACGACTGGTCTATTGGTATGTTGTTTTCAACGCCTGACCCACAAAAAGGACGCCTCCATGCGTGCAGACCAACTGCTCTCCCCGGTGCAGATCGGGGACATCACCCTGAACAACCGTATTGTCATGGCGCCGCTGACCCGGCTGCGCGCGCACGAGCCGGGCGATGTGCCCAATAGCGCGCTGGCGGCGGAATACTACGCCCAGCGCGCCGACGCCGGCCTGCTGATTGCCGAGGCCACGCAGATTTCGCCTGTGGGCAAGGGCTATGCCGGTGCGCCGGGGATTTACAACGAAGTGCAAGTGCAGGCCTGGCAGCCGATTACCGCCGCCGTGCACGCCAAGGGCGGGCGCATGGCCTTGCAGCTGTGGCATGTGGGCCGGGTGTCGCACACCAGCTTGCAGCCGGAGCACGCCGCCCCGGTGGCTCCATCGGCAATTGCCGCCGACGCCAACGCCACGGTGCGCAACCCGGATGGCCAATTGGGCCGGGCGCCGTGCTCGCTGCCGCGCGCGCTGGAAACCGCCGAAATCGCCGACCTGATCGAAGACTACCGCCAGGCCACCGACCGCTCGCGCCGCGCCGGCTTTGATCTGGTGGAAGTGCACGCCGCGCATGGTTATCTTTTGCACCAGTTTCAGTCGCCGCTGGCCAATCAACGCACCGACCAATACGGCGGCAGCGTGGAAAACCGCGCGCGGCTGACGCTGGAAGTGGTGGACGCGGTGATTGGTGAATGGGACAGCGCCCATGTCGGCATCCGCATTTCGCCGCTGGGCATTTTCAACGGCCTGGACGACACCGGCCAGGAAGACATGGCCTGGCATCTGGCCGACGAGCTGGCCAAGCGCAAGCTGGCCTATCTGCACCTGTCCGAGCCGGATTGGGCCGGCGCGCCGGCCTTGTCCGACGCCTTCCGCCACACCCTGCGCGCGCGCTACCCAGGCAAGATCATCGCCGCAGGCGGCTACACCACCGAAAAAGCGGAAACCCTGCTCAAGGCCAAGCTGATCGACGCCGTGGCTTTTGGCCGGCCGTTTATCGGCAACCCGGACTTGGTCAGCCGCCTGCGCGAAGACTGGCCGCTGGTGGAGTTCAACCCGGCCACGGTGTATGCCGCCGGCGCCGAGGGCTATACCGATTATCCGGTGTATTCGCCGGCCTGAGCGTGCTCGGCTCGATCAGTGGGCTGCCTCCTTCTGGTCTTGTTGCACGGTCTGCATCTGCTGAGCCAGAGACTCGGTACGGTGTAAGCTTGGCCAAAAAAACACCCCCTGCGGCCAGTAGCGCTCAGCGCTGCCGCAGGGGGTGTTTTTGATCTGGCTTACCTTACGGCAGGCTCAGCACCACTTTCACGCTGCCATCCACTGCGGCCTTGTCGATATAGCCAATCGCCGCCGGGTTGCCGGCGACGAACTTCTTCACCTCGGCGTTGCCGCTGACTTCCTTGGGCGGGTTGCCCTTGCCGGTGAACAACAGCTTGGCCCAGGTGGCCTTGATCTGCGCGGCGTTGCGGCCGGTGGCCTTGCTGTAAAAGTCTTCTTTCAGCTCGGCCTGATCCACCAGCGCGGCGCTGGCGCCGCCCAGTTGCTGGGTTTTGCCGACAAACAAATCAGCCACCTGCTCTTTGCTCAGCGTGGCCACGGCCGATTTGGCCGACACCACCACCACGGTTTCCGCCCCGGCGGCGGCGCTCAGCGCGCTGGCCAGCAGCATGCAGACAATGCGGGTTTTCATCGGCGGCTCCTCAGAACACAAAGTCCATGGCCACCGTGGCCACATGACGGGACGACAGCGGCTTGCTGTCGCTGCTGATCAACAGGCCAGCGGCGCTGCCGTGGTCGGGGCGGATGCGGTCATACTGGGCTTTGACGGCGATATTCTTGGCCACGTCCCAGCGCGCGCCCAGCGACCAGCTTTTCTGGCTGGTGTTGCCCGAGGCCAGCAGGCCGTTTACATAGGCCGACAGCATCGGGTTGGCGATGCCGCCATATTGCGTGTCGCTGGTGACGCGCTGGCGGGCGGTCATCACATAGGGGGTGACATTGCCAAAGCGCCAGCCGGCCATCACATACCAGCCGGTGGTGTCGGCCAAAAAGCCGCCGGCTTTGCGGATGGTGTATTCGCCCTGCGCCAACAGCTTGCCGTTGTCGTAGCCCACGCCCAGGCCGGTGAACGAAGAATGTTTGTCCTGGTATTCCAGCCGGCTGGCGGCGCCGTTTTCGCCCATCATGCGCAGCGTGCTGATCAGGCTGTCCACCGGGCCGGCGTTCAGCGACACCTTGGCGTCGATGCGGCCAATGCGCAGCGACCAGTCATCCCACTGCCCGACCAGATTCATGCCATACACCGTGGCGTCGCCCTCGGCGCGGGTGGCTTGCGGATCAGAAAACCGCGCGTGGATGTTCGAGCGGCCGGCAAACGGCTGCACGGTCAGCGCCAGCGGGCCGGCCTGGGTGCGCCACAGCGCGTCCACCCCGTTAAAGTGCGAAATCGGCAGCTGGGCGTAGACTTCCACCGGGCCGCGCACCGGCGTCATCGAGTAACCCACGTTCAGATAATCCGACAGCACAAAACCCGGCAGCGCCAGCCGGCCGGCGCGCAGGCTCACATCCGGGGTGAGGTCGTATTTGCCGTAGGCCCATTCCACGCGCGGGTTGAAGTTGTTGTTGACGTTTTTCTTGCTCAACAGATGCAAGGTGGCGGAAAACTTATCCGTCGGCCGGGCGATGATCTGCACGCCCAGCTTGCTGTCGGTTTCGCCGCTGCCGGCATGGCCGGCGCCATTGGGCTCGGCGGTGCCCACCCGGTACTGGGCGTTGTCGCCGGACATTTGCGTCCAGGCCAGCGTGCCGTAACCGGACACAGAAAAAACAGGCTCGTCGGCCTGGGCGGCGCCGGCCAGGCCAAAGCCCAGCGCCAACAGCGGAAGAACGGGTTTCATGCAAGACTCCAAAAAGCGCGCCCAGGCAAGCCGCCTGGCGCGGCAAGGGTGAGACGGGTTCACAAACGGAAACGGGTGGCCTGGGCGTGCAGGGTGGCGGTGATGTCGCGCACCTGGCGGGCGGCGTCGCCCAGTTGGCGGGCGTGTTGGTCGTTGGCCTGCGCCGAGCGCTCCAGCTCGGCCAGCTGGGCGTCCAGCGCGGCGGCGCGGTCGCGCTGGCGGGCGGTTTCGCTGGCGATGTCGGCGCTGCGCCCGGCCATGGCCCCCACATGCTCGGCCACCGCCGACAGCGCCTGGTCCGAGCCATCCAGGCTGCGCGCGCCGGCTTCGCTGTGGGTGAGGTTGGCGCTCATGCCGGCGGCGGCGTGCTGCACGCGGCTGCGGATGTCGCTGGCCAGGGTGTTGACCTCGATGGCGGATTGCTGGGTGGCTTGCGACAGCTTGCGCACCTCGTCGGCCACCACGGCAAAGCCGCGCCCGGCCTCGCCAGCGCGGGCGGCTTCGATGGCGGCGTTCAGCGCCAGCAGATTGGTCTGGTCGGCAATATCGCCGATGGCATCGACAATTTCGCCAATCTGGCGGGCGGTGGCCTCCAGTTCGGTGATGCGCTGTGCGGCCTGGCTGACGCCATCGGCCAGCTGGCGCACCGCGCCGACGGTGTCGTCCATGCGCGCGTGGCAGTCGGGTACTAATTAGTCAAACCCGAAATTTTCCCTCTCGTGTCGTCCATGCGCGCGTGGCAGTCGGTGACGTGGCGGCGCGCCTGCTCGGCGGCGCTGGAGGTGGCCTGGGCGCCGCCGGCCACCGCGCCAATCGAGGCCACCATCTCGCGCACGCCGTCCACCGTAGCGCCCAGCGCCTGGCGCTGGGCGTGTTGATGCTGTTGCGAGCCCTGCGCGCAGCCGTCCAGGCTGGCCACCACCTGATCCAGCGCGCCGATATGCTCGACCAGCTGGCGGGTGCTGGCGTGCAGGTGGGCAATAAACTGATTGAACGCGTGCACCAGCGCGCCGATTTCGTCGCGCCCGCCCGTCGGCAGCCGCACGGTCAGGTCGCCATCGCCCTGCGCCAGGGTGTGCAGATTGTCGCGCAGATGCAGCACCTGGCTGGACACCTGGCGCGCCACATACCAGGCGCCGCCCAGCCCCAGCAGCACGGTCAGTGCCAGCAGGCCGCCCAGCGCCAGGCCAAAGCGGCGCGAGTCGGCTTCGATTTGGTCGATGCGCGCGGCCAGGCCGTCGCGGCTGTGCTGGCGCAGCCGGCCCAGCGCGGCTTGGGTGACGTCCAGCGTGGATTTCAGCGCCTGGGCATGTTCGGCGGCGCGCGCCATGTCCAGCTTGCCGGCGGCCATTTGTTCCGCCATCTGGTAGGCCTGGGCAAAATACTGGGCCGAGGCCTGGCTGGCCTCTCGCACATCAGCCGCCACGCCGTCGGCGTTCTGCAAAGCGGCCAGCGCCTGGCTTTGCTGGCCGTGCAGGGTTTTTGCCAGCGCCAGCGCGTCGGCGTCGCCGGTGGTGGCGGCGCTATTGAGCAGGTTGACGATTTGTTCTTGCCGGGCCAGCAGGTTCTGGCTGGTTTCCAGCTGGCTTAAGCCCTGCTGGCGGACAAAGTCCAGATCAGCCTGTTGGCGGCGGCTGTTCACGCCGTGCAGCACAAACAGCAGCGCCAGCCCCAGGCACAGCAACACGGGCAGCAGCAGGAATTTTTGACGCAGGGTAAGGCGGTTGAGCATAAGGGCCATCGCGGAGTTGTCTGAAAAACGCATACCGCGTGCCGTTGGCCAGAGAGACTTGCTGTCTCGTCAGCTACGTTGTGGGTGAACGGCGGCTGACTCCACCCGCCCGGCGTGGTGGTGCGCTAAGAGCGGCTCACAAAACTTCCCTGGCGTAGTGGTGTGACCTTGCCGTACTTGCTTGTACTGTCTGCGGTCACATGCCTAGCCAGGCGCGCTTCGCTGCGTTTTGTGAGCGGCGCTAAGTACTGGGGGGGTTGCGGCGTGTTCAATGCGGTGCTTATGGGATTTTAGTATTTTAATAAATATAATGTAAATTACACAATTGTAATCGCTCGGGTAGCATGCGCAAGTCTGGCTTGTCGTATGCCGGGCAATCCTCATACCATTGTCAGATTTTCTCCGTCGGCAGCGTGTTGCATCACGTTGCCTCAAGACTCAAGCGAATTGCCTGTGACGACTCAAACAACTCTTCCCTCCGGGCACGGCGCCCTGCAATATCGGCCAGACATTGATGGCTTGCGGGCCATCGCCGTGTTGGCTGTGGTGCTGTTCCATGCCTTTCCTGTCTGGCTCAAAGGTGGGTTTGTGGGGGTGGACATCTTTTTTGTGATTTCCGGGTTTCTGATTTCCGGCATCTTGATCAAAGAAGCCCAAACCGGGCGCTTTAGCATTCTGACCTTTTACCAGCGTCGGGTTCGGCGGATCTTTCCTGCGCTGATCCTGGTGTTGCTGTTTTGCTCGGTGCTGGCTTGGTTCATCCTGTTGCCTGGCGAGTATCAGCAATTGGGCAAGCATGTGCTGTCTGGCGTGGGCTTTGTTGCCAATCTGGCCTTGTGGGCAGAAAGCGGCTACTTCGACACTGCAGCCGAAGCCAAGCCCTTGCTGCACCTGTGGTCGCTGGGGGTGGAAGAGCAGTTTTATATTGTCTGGCCCTGGCTGATCGCCTTGTGCTGGCGCAGCCGTCTGCGTTTGTGGTTGGCGCTGCTGAGCGTGGCCGTACTGTCTTTGCTGGCCTGTTTATGGTGGACGCCACGCGATGCCACCGCAGCGTTTTATGCGCCTTATACGCGCTTTTGGGAGCTGCTGGCCGGCAGCGCGCTGGCGTATTGGGCCGTGTTGCGTGCGCAATCCGGCCGTGCGGCGCCCCCCCCGACCTGGTTGGCCAATAGCCTGTCCTTCGCCGGCTTGGCGCTGATGGCCGCCAGTTGTCTGTGGCTGGACAAGTCGCAGCCGTTTCCGGGTTGGCGCGCTGCTTTGCCGGTGTTGGGGGCGGTGTTGGTGGTGGCTGCCGGCCAGGCCTCTTGGCTGAATCGATACGTGCTGAGCAACCGGCTGATGGTGGGCATCGGCTTGATCAGCTTTCCGCTGTATCTGTGGCATTGGCCTTTGCTGGCGTTTGCGCATGTGCTCAGCAACGGCACGCCAGATCGACTGGCCCGCGCGCTGGCCGTGGCGGTGGCAATTCTGCTGGCCTGGGTGACCTACGAGCTGCTGGAAAAACCCGTGCGTTATCGCTACAAGGGGGCTGCCCCGATCTGGATTTTGCTGGCGCTGTCTGTGGTGCTGGCTGCATGGGGTGGGGCTGGCATGCTCGGCTGGGTGTCGCCTCGTCACGTCAACCCTGATTTGCAGCGCGTGCTGGAAGCCAGCCGGGACTGGGATTATCCCGGCGTGATGGCCACACAGATGGTCCAAGGCCATCCTGTCCGGCGCGACGCAGCGGGCGCGCGCGTTACCCTGCTGGTGGGCGATTCTCATGTTGAGCAGTATGCGCCCAGGGTGGCCGCCTTGCGGCGCCTGGCGCCCGAGCGGCTGAACACCACGTTGTGGAGCACGATTGGCGGTTGTCCGCCGATTGAATCAGTAGTGGATTCGACCGGCGGGTTTTGCTCATCGGCATGGCGGGCGGCGCAAGCTGTGCTGGCGAGTCAGCCCGTGGACGCCGTCGTGGTGGGCGGATGCTGGAATTGCTATTTTGTGCCGCCTGTTAAGGCCGAGGCCGCGCGTCAGCGCTTTGTGCTGGCTGCCAATGGCCAGCGGCTGGCGCTGGATGGGCAGGCAGGCCGCCATGCTGCGCTAGCTTCTTTGCAGGCACAATTGCAAGCGCTGGCCCGCCGCCATCGGGTGTATCTGCTGCTGGATAATCCTCAGGATATGCAATTGGAGCCCGCACGCTATATCGAAGGCAGCCGCTGGTCTGCCTTGCACTTGCGTCCGGTGTCCGACGTCAGCATTGTCTTGCCGCCTGCGGTGCTGGCCTTGCGCGAGCAATTGCGCGAGGTGGCGGCGCGCGCGGGGGTGACCGTGATCGATCCGCTGCCCGCCTTGTGTCAGGATGGCCGTTGTCCGATTGCTTCAGCTGCCGGTGAATTGATTTACAAAGACAATAACCACCTGCGCGCCAGCTATGTGCGTAGCCAGGCTAGCTTCCTGGATACCGCACTGCTGGCGCCGCGCTGAATCAGGCCGCTCGGGTCTTACAGCTCGCCCGAGCGATCCTCACGGGCAAAACCCGGCAGCAGCGCATCCAGCGCCAGATGGCGGCTAAAGGCAATCACCTTGAACAGCTCGCCCATTTCCGCCGGGCTGACCAGTTTTTGCGCCATGGCCGCCGCCTGGAAATACTCGGGCGTGCCGGGCTCCAGCGCTTGCAGCGCCTGCAACAGGCCGGCATCCAGCAGATAACCCGCCTGCGAGGCGTAGCCCTCCAGCTGCCAGCCGGCGGCGTCGGCCGCCGCCCAGATGGCGGAGAAATCCACATGGGTGGTGATGTCCTGCAAACCCGGCCAGAAGAACGGGTCGTCGTGGCTGTGGTGGCGGTAATGGCACATCAGCGTGCCGCGATGGCGCTGCGGGTGGTAATACTCGCTGGCCGGAAAGCCATAGTCGATCAGCAGCAGCACGGCGCTGTCCACGCAGTCGGCCAGGCTGCGCACAAAGGCCGCCGCCGCCGGCTGCACTTCGCTCAGATAATTGTCCGGCGGCTCATGCGCGGCAATCGCCGCCGCCAGCGCCGGCTCGGCCAGCGGCGCATCGCGCCAGACAAAGCGCCCATCCTCACAGGCCACGCCGCGCTCCTGCCAGACGCCGTCCTGCCAGTGCAACAGCTTGCACGGCATGGCGTCCAGCACCTCATTGCCCAGCATCACCCCGCGAAACCCCTGCGGCAGCGCCGACAGCCAGCCCACCCGCGCCAGCAGGTGCGGCGCGCCGGCAGCCAGCGTGGCGCGCTGGCGCTCGGCCAGATCCGGCGAGACTTCCAGAATCCAGTAATGCGCCGGCAACTGCCCGCGCGCCTCCAGCGCCAGCAAGATATCCAGCGCCAGCCGGCCGGAGCCGGCGCCAAACTCCAGCACATCGCCGCCAGTGGCCGTCAGCACGGCGGCCACGGTATTGGCCAGGCTTTGCGCAAACAAGGGGGTCATTTCTGGGGCGGTGACAAAATCGCCCGCCGGGCCAAATTTGCGGCTGCCGGCGCTGTAATAGCCCAGCCCCGGCGCGTACAGCGCGTGGTGCATGAACTGGTCAAACGGCAGCCAGCCGCCAGCGGCGGCAATCTGCTGGCGCAATTGCGCGCTCAGTTGCTGGCTTTGCGCCTGGGCGTCGGCATCGGGAAGGGGCAGGGCGCTCATGATGGTGTCAGGTATACTGTGGGCCGCTGATTGTCGGCGAATTTGCCAGGGTTGAGAAGCCGCCCGCGCCTGCTTTGCCGACGGCGCCCCCCGCGCCCAGCCTGTTTTCGGAGATGTCGCCCATGGATTCCCCCGTCGCCCTCATCACCGGCGCCGCCCGCCGCATCGGCGCCGCCATCGCCCGCACCCTGCACAGCCAGGGCTGGCGCGTGGCGCTGCATTACCGGGGCTCGCGCCAGCACGCCGACGCGCTGGCCGCCGAACTCAACCAGCAACGCGCCGATTCCGCCTGCTGCCTGCAAGCCGACCTATTGGACACCGCCGCCCTGCCCGGCCTGGTGGCCGCCGCCGCCGCGCGCTGGGGCCGGCTGGACGCGCTGGTGAACAACGCCTCCAGTTTTTTCCCCACCCCGCTGGGCCAGATCAGCCAGACCGACTGGGATGATTTGATTGGCTCCAACCTCAAAGCGCCCTTGTTTCTCGCCCAGGCCGCCGCCCCGCACCTGGCCGCCCAAGGCGGCGCCATCGTCGGCCTGATCGACATCCACGCCGAACGGCCGATGCCCGGCCACACCGTCTACAACCTGGCCAAAGCCGGCCACGCTCAACTGATCCGCGCCCTGGCGCTGGAACTGGCCCCGGCCATCCGCGTCAACGGCGTTGCCCCCGGCGCCAATGTCTGGCCCGAAGGCGAATCGGTATTCGACCCCGCCGCCCGCGCGCACATCCTCAGCCAAATCCCGCTGCAAAGAGTGGGCGAACCCGAAGACCTGGCCAAGGTGGTGGCATTTTTGCTGTCGCCAGCGGCGGGGTATGTCACTGGGCAGATTCTGGCGGTGGATGGCGGGCGGAGTATTGTGCAGTAGCGCGGCAAGGCTAAGAGATAGTGGCAGGAGCGCAGCGCTGAATTCTGTGAGCGACGCTAAGTGCTTGTTTTAGCCGGTGTCTTGCACTAACATCCTGATATTCTGACTTATTCGAGGAGATTGCTGATGCGCGCCACCGTCGTCAGCCGTGAGTCTATTCGACGCGCGAACGAAGCCATGAAGCAACATAAAACCATAGCGGACTATCAACTGCCTCCGGCAGTGGCGAGCACCCTGGAGCGCTCGCACTACTCCATGGCCGAGCTGAATCACCACTTTTCACAAATTGCGCAAAGCCCGCTCCAGAAAGGCTGAGACGTATTGTGTCCACGCCGCATCATCAGACTTTTGCTTGCTTGGTGAATGAGCAGACCGGGTTTGTCGGGCGGGTGGCCTATACGTTTTACAAAAATGACAAACTCGCCTGGATTCGCGGCTTTCACGACAAACATGGACGCGCGCCCAGTGATGAAGAGCTTGCCCTGTATTTTCACATCGGCATCAACCAAGCTCGGCTTGACGCTTATCTGGCCGAGGCCGAGCGGACGCTGAATGAATTCATCGATCTCACCGCCAGTGAGGAAATACGTCGCGGCATCGAAGCGTATCAACAATCTGATGTGGTGAAGCGTTGCGAAAACATTCTGAACGGCAGCAAAAAAACCACCTGGCAAGCCTTCAAAGAATCCTTGCTGTCCAGTGTGCTGTCTTCTTTTATCATCACCGGCCTTTCGGTATTGCTGTATTTGGGCAGCGTGGCCGTATTTGACGACTTTCGCGGTTTGATCCATCGCCTCACCGCACCGAATCCGGCTGGCTCATCGACCCAACCTTCCTCGCCTCCTTGACCCCGCTCAGCCCACCCTCACCCATTCTCAGGTAAAATCCCCAGCCTTTACCGTCTGTTAGCGTAACCCTCGCATGAACTCCCCCACTCCGGCGCTCGACGCCGACGCGCTCAAGGCTGAGCAAAAAGCCCAGTACAACGCCAACAAGCTGACCAAGCGTCTGCGCCACCATGTGGGCGACGCCATCAACGACTTCAATATGATCGAGCCGGGCGACCGGGTGATGGTGTGCCTGTCTGGCGGCAAGGACAGCTACGCCCTGCTGGACATCCTGCTCGGCCTGCAAAAATCCGCGCCGATTGATTTTTCGCTGGTGGCGGTCAACCTCGACCAAAAGCAGCCGGGCTTTCCCGAGCATGTGCTGCCGGCCTATCTGGACAGCCTGGGCATTGAATACCGCATTGTCGAAGAAGACACCTACAGCATCGTCAAGCGGGTGATTCCCGAAGGCAAAACCACGTGCAGCCTGTGCTCGCGGCTGCGCCGGGGCATTTTGTACCGGGTGGCCGACGAGCTGGGCGCCACCAAGATTGCCCTGGGCCATCACCGCGACGACATCCTGCAAACGCTGTTCCTGAATATGTTCTACGGCGGCAAGCTCAAGGCCATGCCGCCCAAGCTGCTGTCTGACGACGGCAAGCATATGGTGATCCGTCCGCTGGCCTACTGCCGGGAAAAAGACCTGGAGCGCTACGCCGAGCAGCGTGAATTCCCCATCATCCCGTGCAATCTGTGCGGCTCGCAGCCCAATCTGCAACGCCAGGTGGTCAAAGAGATGCTCAACGACTGGGACCGGCGCTTTCCGGGGCGGATCGAAACCATGTTCCGCAGCCTGCAACATGTGGTGCCCTCGCACCTGGCCGACCCCACGCTGTTCAACTTTGCCGGCCTGGCCCTGGGTGGCGCGTTGCCGGAGGAAGGCGGCGACACCGCGTTTGACCGTGAAGAATTTCACGACCCGCAGCCCGACGCCGACGACCGCCCGGCGCGCCCGGTGATCAGCATTCTGGATTCGCGGCCAAAGGACAGCGCCTGTGGCTAAGTTTTTGCAACGCCGCCGCAGCCGCGACAGCGGCCCGGCGCTGCCCGATGTGCGGGTGGCGGAAGAACGCGGCATCCGCTCGCTATACCTGGGCAGCGACACCATTCAGTCGTCGATGCGCCTGTCCGACCCCACCGAACTGGTGCTGACCTACACCCACGCGATGATGGGCTTTTTGCTGTGCCTGCCCAGCGCGCCGGCCGCCATCCTGCACATTGGCCTGGGCGGCGGCAGCCTGCCGCGCTTTTGCCACGCCCGGCTGCCGGACACCCGCAATATCGCCGTCGAACTCAACCCGGAAGTCATCGCCGTGGCGCGCAGCCTGTTTGCCCTGCCAGAAGACGAACGCCTGCGCGTGATTCAGGGCGACGGCGTGCAGTTTGTGGGCGAGCGCACTGCCGAATTTGACGCCGTGCTGGTGGATGCTTTTGACGGCCACGACCTGATTGCCGAGATGGTGGCCGAACCGTTTTTGCACGACTGCCGGCAAACGCTGACCGAAAACGGCGTGCTGGTGATGAATCTGTGGGGCAACCACCCGCATTACCGCCGCCATGTGGACTGCCTGCGCCAGGCATTTGACGGCCGCGTGCTCACCCTGCCGGCCGCCTCGCACGGCAATGTCGCCGCGCTGGCGCTGGCCGGCCCGGCGGGCCACCGGCTGCGGCTGGACGCGCTGGAAGCCCGCGCCCGCCAGCTGACCGCCGACGTCGAGCTGGACTTTATGGCCATGGTGGCCGCGCTCAAGCGCGACAACCCGCACACTGCATCGAGACTGCTGCCATGAACGCTGACACAAAACCCTGGGTGCTGGTGACCGGCGGCGCCGGCTATATCGGCGCGCACACCTGCGTGGCGCTGCTGGAAGCCGGCTATCCCGTGCTGGTGTTCGACAGCCTGGTGAACGGCAGCACCGAAGCGCTGGCCCGCGCCAGCGCGCTGGGCGGCGGCGAGATCGCCTTTGTGCAGGGCGATGTGCGCGACCGCGCCGCGCTGGACGCGCTGTTTGCCCGCTACCCGGTGAGCGCCGTGCTGCATCTGGCCGGGGTCAAAGCCGTGGGCGAATCCGTCGCCCGGCCCTTGTACTACCACGAAGTGAACGTGGCCGGCACCCTCACCCTGGCGCAAGCCATGCACGCCGCTGGCGTGCGCACCCTGGTGTTCAGCTCCTCCGCCACCGTGTACGGCGCGCCCGCGCGCATGCCCATCGACGAAAGCGCGCCGCTGGCCCCCAACAACCCCTATGGCCGCAGCAAGCGCATGGCCGAAGACCTGCTGCGCGACCACTGCGCCGCCCACCCCGAATGGCGGCTGGCCATCCTGCGCTACTTCAACCCAGTCGGCGCCCACCCCTCCGGCCAACTGGGCGAAGACCCACTGGGCACGCCGGACAATCTGATGCCCTTTGTCAGCCAAGTGGCGATTGGCCGCCGCCCGGAACTGGCGGTGTTCGGCAACGACTACCCCACACCGGACGGCACTGGCGTGCGCGACTACCTGCACGTCTGCGACCTGGCGCGCGGCCACCTCGCCGCCCTGCACGCCCTGCCAGCCACAGGCGGCGAACTCACCGTCAACCTGGGAACCGGCCGTGGACACTCGGTGCTGGACGTGGTGCGCGCCTTCGAAACCGCCAGCGGCCAAACCGTGCCGCTACGCTTCGCCCCCCGCCGCCCCGGCGACATCGCCGCCTGCTGGGCCGACCCCAGCCGCGCCGAACAGCTGATGGGCTGGCGGGCGGAATGTGATCTGGATGCCATGTGCCGGGATGTGTGGCGCTGGCAGCGGGGGAATCCGGAGGGGTATAGGTAGGGGCGTGGTGGGGAGGGAGCAGGTGGTGGTGTTCGAGTAGGGGGTTGTGTATTTTTTTGGGATACTGGTTGCTTGGTGGTATGATACCGCCCCAGTTGGAACGCACGGTGCCGATGAACCCAGCCGGGCGCACTTGGTCTGCTGAGATCAACCGAGGAGAGAAGATCGTGGCAATCATCGAAATCAAGAACCGCTGGAACGGCAAAGTTCTGTACAGCGGAGAGCATGAAAGTCTCAAGGAGGCTGTTGAAGAGAATTCTGGCTTCAATTTCCTGCTCAACGACTTAGACCTTTCCGATGCCGGTCTGGCCAACGCCGATCTGGCCAACGCCGATCTGGCCGGTGCTGATCTGTCCTACGCCGATCTGGCCGGTGCTGATCTGTCCAACGCAAAACTGGCCCGCGCAAACCTAACCAGGGTAAACCTGTCCAATGCCAATCTGGCCGGTGCTGATCTGTCCGGTGCCAATCTGCCCAACGCAAACCTGGCCGACGCAAACCTGGCCGACGCAAACCTGGCTGGTGTCGATCTGCCCGACGCAAAGCTGGCCTGCGCAAACCTGGCTAGCACAAACCTAGCCGGCGTAAACCTGTCCAATGCCGATCTGTCCGGTGCCGATCTATCCGACGCCTACCTAACCCGCGCAAACCTGAGCAACGCAGATCTGACCAGCACCGATCTATCTGGCACCAATCTGTCTGGCATCAATCTGTCCAGTGCCAATCTATCCGGCACCAATCTGTCCGGTGCCGATCTGTCCAACGCCAACCTGGCCCGCGCCAACCTAGCCTGCGCCAACCTGTCCGATGCCGATCTGTCCGATGCCGATCTGTCCGATGCCGGTCTATCAGATGCCGATCTGTCTGGTGTCGATCTGTCTGGTGCCGATCTGTCCACCGCCAACCTACCCCGTGCCGATCTGTCCGACGCCGACTTAACCCGCGCAAACCTGACCGGTGCAAACCTGGTGAGTGTAAACCTGGCCGGCGCAAACCTGGCCGGCGCAAACTTGGCCGATGCAAACCTGGCCGGCGCAAAAGTTGGGTTTGGTAGCGATCAGGCGTGCCTGGTTGGCACCCGTCCAATTGTTCAGCTTGGCCCTATTGGCCCGAGAAACGCCTGGCTGATAGTTTTTTGGTGCGCAGACGCTGGCGTACGCATTAGCAACGGCGTTCGGCAGCAAATCACCGAGCAAAAATTTATTGAACTGCTGAGCGATACACACATCACGGATTTCCACTCTCAACATTATCTGGAGGCGCTTTCGTTTGCCAAACGCATTTTGAAAGACCAGGAGAAAGACCAGGAAGAGGATTGGTCTGAGGAAGATTTGACGATTGAGTCCCTGGAAGATTTGACGATTGAGTCCCTGGAAGATTTTCTGATTAAGTCCCTTGAGGAATAATAGGGGACAACCCCGTTTTTACTTTGCTCAGCCCGTAGCGCCTAGCCGCCATCCCCCCCCGTGTGGCGCGCCGAGCATCGCAGGAAGTCAGGGGGCAGTCCGTCACGGCTAAGCGGCGGCGCAGCCGACGCGCCATTCCGTGGCGGCCCTGA
>ERZ650302.174-NODE-174-length-32322-cov-9.753339_pt1 | contig 32322 bp, 12 predicted proteins | sample MGYA00376238_ERZ650302 | MGnify/ENA primary metagenome ERZ650302 (study PRJEB26733, sample SAMN07839298) | wastewater metagenome | biome: urban; feature: wastewater treatment plant; material: waste water | place: USA: North Carolina | collected 2016-04-28 ... | reverse complement strand
CAGTACTAAAATCAACAAGTGCCTTAATAATAGCTTGTTTATGTTTGTCCTTATCGCAGTTTCTGATTAATTCTAAATCAATTTTGATAAATTGCGGTGAAGTTTGTGCTAGTAATGTTAAGCCGGAATAACCTGACCCGACATCATCTAGTGCTAAGCGATAGCCTTGTGAACGGTAATTTTCCAAGATATCTTTAAAATTAGCTAAATCAGTAATAGCTGTTTTCTCAGTAATTTCAAAGACAATTTGACTAATATTAATAGTGTGCTCAGCTAAGATAACTTTAGTTGAACCATGGTGAAAAAATTTATCATATAAATACTAATAATAAAAAATTAAATTATATTGCTAAAACTATTAAGTTTAATTCTAATAAAATTATACTTAAAGAAAATGATGAAACTAAAAAGATTTGTTCATTTATTCATCTTCATAGATATATTAAAGAACTTGAGATGAATAATATAATTCGTAGAACTACTAAACAATCTGTTTATGTTGTTAATCATGAAATGATATTTAAAGGTAGTTATTCTGATTTTATTAAAGTTTATCTTGACATATATAAAGAAATTGGTATTATGCTTGATGCTGATGGTAGAGTTATTCTTGATAAATCTATAAATTATGGCAAACAATAAAACTATTACAATAGAACATATTATTGCTAAACTCGATAATGATTTCAATCCTGATGGAAGTGATTGGATTCCTAGAGTTCCTGCTTGGTGTGTTGATGCTATGAATGAACTTAAAGTTCTTCGTAAAGTTGATAAGAAAATGAAACTAACCGTCATTAATAAGATAGCTAAAAGTAAATGTTGTCTTATTGATGACGGTCTTAAAGTATATGATAGTAATGGTTGTGAAGTACCTAGAGCTGATACTAGTAAATATAGATGTGGTGATACTGAATCTGCTCCATCCTCTACGGGGGGTCAAGCGGAGGACGAAAGTCCGGAGCGTGCTACTAATAAAGACTATCTTGGTATGCCCGATGATTGTTGTCCTAATGGTTCTAGAACTAGAGAAGTTATTGATACTGGTAAAGTAGGATGTAATCCTGTTGTTTATACAGTTCATAATAATACTGAATGTCCAAGATGTCAGCATGAAGTTCATTCTCATTGTCAGACCCCCCGTGGAGGATATGATAAGTCAAATCATAATTATATTCTTATTGGAGGTAATACTATTGAACTTAATTTTAATGATACTTGTATAACAGTTGTTTATAAAGATATTGAAACTCAATATAGTGATAATTATCATTGTGAGATTCCTGTTATACCTGCTAATGGTAAATTAATTCAAGGTCTTACTTATTATTGTATGGCTCGTATGCTTATGAGAGGATATAAACATCCTGTGTTTAATCTTTCTGCTAGTCAATATGGAACTAATCCTTTCTATCTATGGGAAAGTATGAAGAAAGATATTAAGACTAGTATTCTATTAGATGAACAAAGTGATGATGATAGTGGTTGGAATGAGTTCTTTTATAACTTTACTTTTCCTAAATAATTATGAATATACAAAAGAAACTTAGTCTTAATAAACATCCAGGTGATTGTGTACCTTATTCATTAGTTGCTGCTAAGAACGTTAAAGTAAGTAATGATGATAGGATGATTGTTAATGAAGAAGGACTTGAAGATTGTAAAGCAATTGCCAATTCTATTCATGAAGATGGTATTAATAATTTTAAAATAGTTGGTGTTATTCCAACTAGTACTGAACTTATTTTATTTATTGTTAATACTGATTCTAATGAGTCTTATATTTATAGATATAATGAACAAGCTGATAATTGTTATAGAGTAAATAGTAATTGGAAGTATAATGGTGGAAAGATTAAAGGAACATATACTTATAATGTTAAAAATCATCTTATAGTAGCTATTGCTGAAAGTGATGCTTCTATTGATGTTCCTCTTAAAACTATTAATATTGATTTAGATTCTGACCGTCCTGATTCTGAAATGTCTGTTATTCCACAAATAACTTTACCTACTATTAGTGGTTTAAATTATGTTAGTGGTGGAGCTTATAAAGGATTTTATTTTATATTTATTAGATATAAGATAGATAAAACTAATTATACTAAATGGTATAGTATTGGATTTCCTATTTTTAATGATGTTATAATTCCACAAGTTATTAATAAAGTTTGTTTTAGAAAAACTAATGTTTATGAACCGAAAGATGAACCAAACGGTTATTGTTATGGTAATACCGATTCATTTAGTGATTCTAAAGATATATGTAATCAAACTTTTGAAATAAATATTAGTGGAGGTCGTTCTGGTCTTTATCAACTTGGTTTTATTGTATGTAAAAAAGATAGTACTCAAGCGTTTAGAACAGATGATTTAAATAATAATATTTTTAAATTTAGTAGAGATGTTCTTGTTGAATATAATGTTGCTGATTTAACTACTGACTATTATAATTATTATAATGTTGGTAATATCATTAATTATAAGAATAGAATATATATTGCTAATTATAATGAAAAAACTGATAACGATGATAGAACTTTAAATAATGGTAAAACATTAGAAGAGGCTGTTAAAGATATTACTATTAAACTTCGTAATAAAGCTGTTAATGCTTATTATAATGATTATACCACTGTTAATGCAGTTAGTGAAAAAGGTCCATATTTTAAAATGGCTAGCCTTCAAATTACTGGTACTGCTGATTGGCAAATTAAAGATATTAATAAAGTATTCAATAATAATCAATATCCTTTTCGTACTTTTAGAACTTTATTTAATGATACAGTTATACAAGGTATTGCAGCACATGAATATTTAAAGATTAATTATAATGCTAAAATAAAAGTAGGTAGTAGAGGTAGTCATAATCTTAAAGAATATCTTGCTTGTCATTGTTTTATTATTCCTACAAGTTATAAATATGAAAATAATCAATCTGTTTATACTTTACCTAGTACAGTTAAAATAGCTTGTTATGTTTATAATGGAATTGGATTTACAGAAGATGCTGTATTTACTAGTGGACAAGTATTATTTGGAGATACTATATTTGATATTGATAATTGTAAAATGAGAATTACTCATTCTACTATTGAACCTAGTTATGATTTTAATGAACGTAAAAAGAATGATACTCTTATTCCTGGAGAAGTATATAACTTTTTTATTCATTTTGTTGATAAATATGGTGATGCTAGTAGAGGATATAAATTGTCAAATAAAGATAAGTATATAAATAATATTGTTAATGATGGTTCTCATTGTACTATAATTACTTTTAATTGGAATAATCAAGGTAATGGTAATATTCCATATTGGGCAGTTATTAGTGGAGATATTCCAATATCTACTATTAGTTCTAATGTTAAAAGATATATTGCTAATCATAAAATTGTAGTTTATACTGCTGAACCAATAAATAATCCTACTACTAATATATTACTTAATAGTTCTGGTGAACTTGAAGCTACTAATAAAGATGAACTATATACTCTTATATCTAATTACTTTATTGATTATCAAGATAAAGATAAATATAATGATTTATATGTTTATCAAGTTATAAATAGTGGTAGTTATACTCCTTGTAGTAATCAAGTAATAGGTGCTATTGGTGTTGATAATGAAGCTAAATTTGGTTATTACGAAAATATTAATGGTGATGAACTATTTAGAATACCTGATTTAATATTTGATGCTGAAGCTATTGGTGGTGAACATACTAGAGGTTTTATATATAATATGAATAATACTTTTAATAAGTTTTATATTCGTGCTAATATTGATACTACTTTATGGAATCAAATTAAAGAATTAGGTTATGTTGGATGGTTTATTAGTTATGAAAAAGTTGAACCTATTACTAGATATACTGGATTACTAACTAGAAAAGATTATTGTAATATAGCTAGTAATGTTACTTGGCAAAATGATAGTTGGGGTACAAAACCGGGTTTTGTAGCTAATAATTTTACTAGTGATAAATGTTATCTATATAGTGGTCGATTTGATATTGATGATAGTATTAAATATGATTTTAATATTATTCGTATTGATGGTAAATGTAAATTTGAACCTTATAAAGAGAAACATGATGTAGTTGATATGGTAGTTAATACTACCTATCCTTATAGTTATAATATGCCAGTTATAGGTGTAATTAGTAGAAATGAATATAAACCTATTAATAATTATAAACTAGTAGTTGCTGATAGTGTTACTGATAGTAGAGCTGGAAAAGGAACTGCTCTTGAAATGGATGATTATAAGGAATTACTACTTGATGCTGAAACTATGTTTCTTGCAACAGTTCTTAATTGTACTAAAAATATTTATACTAGCAAAGAAAAAGAACTTGTAAGACTTAATGACGTTTGCTATAATGGTGGAACTTATTCTATTGAACATGGATATAATGGTAGAATGACTTATGATGGTGTTCTTATTTATAATGATAATGGAGTTATAATGAATGAAGGTAATTATAAATTATATACTCCTACTAATAATCAATATTATTATAGTGGTGATGAACCATGTTGGTTTGATATTCCATTTAATGTTTATATTCAATTTCCTCTTTATAATGATAAGTTCTTTGAAAGTAAATGTTTTAATAATGAACCTAGTAAGATAGCTTTTAGTATTAAAGAAGATACTGACAAGAAAAGTGTTGCTTTTGGTACATTTGTAGAACCTAAGAATAGTGTTGATTTATTTAAAGACCCTATTGGAAATGTTGACCAATATGTTCCTAAATTGTTAACTCAATATCGTAATGATATTATTAATATTACTCGTTTTGATAAAACTATAAGACGTAGTAATGTTATTCAAGATGAAAGTGAAGTTAATGCTTGGAGAATATTTCCTATTGAAGGTTATAAAAATATTACTGAAAATAAAGGAAGTATAACTAATTTAGTTGGAATTGGATATTATCTTTTAGTTCATACTCAACATAGTATGTTTATGTTTGATATAAGTGCTGCACTTAAAACTAGAGATGAAAATGTTCAATTATATCAACCTGATGCTTTTGAAGTTGATTATAAAGAAGTCTTTACTAGTGATAAAGGTTATGGTGGACTGCAAGATGATTTAGCATATATAGTTGGAGAATTTGGTTATATTTTTTATAATGATGATTTTCATAAACTTTATCAATTTGATGATGGTCAACTTAAAATAATGGATGAAGATATTAAATTATGGCTAGATAAATATCATCCTAATAAAGTTAGATTTGCTCATGATAAATTTAATAATCGTATTCTAATTAAATTTGATTATACTTATGATAATATTAATCCTAATACTAAAGAATCTATTATAGAATCACATAATGAAGTTATTAGTTTTAATTATAAAGTAGGTAGTTTTATTAGTTTACATGATTATTATTTTAATAATGCTTGGTCTACTAAAACTAAATGTTATTTTCAAACTGAACATAACAATAATAGACTTAACTGCCCTCTTCATGTATTTACTCATGAATATAATTATGGTAGATTTAATACTCACATGGGTGATGATAGTAGAAGTCTATATTTAGTATCTAAACAAGAAGTTGGTGATGAGCCTATATTAGTTCATAATAGTTATATTGATATTATGGTTAATGAATCTTATGAACTTATTAAATTTCTTGAATTTATTAAATATAAAGTACGTAAGATATATATTCCTATTTATAGTGATAATATTAATAATCCTGTTGATTTAAGAGAACATCCTTATGCTGGAGATATACTTCGTATATTTAATGAAGATAATGATACTGATGATATAGATATTAATATTGATAAACTTAATGAATTTAATAAGTATAAAAAACCTTGGTATGAACTTACTCAATATAACTTTAATTATTTCCGTAATGCAATTAAAGAACATCCTAATACAGTAAGTGATAAACTTCGTAGAGTATATGGTAATTATTTTGTAGTTCGTTTTATATTTAATAATTCAGATAATAAGCGCATTGAATTTGAAAGTCTTGAATGTGCTCAAACTCAATTTAGAAAATTATGATACAGTATAGAGATAGACAAAGACAAAAAGCTTTTATTGGTGCTATTATTGGTGCAGCTGCTAGTATTGCTGGTGGTATAATTAAAGGTAATAAACAAAAGAAAGCTCAAGAAAAAGCCCAAGCTGAAGCTCAAGCTGCACAAGACCATAAAGATGCTTTACAAAATGCTCAAGCTTTAACTAGTGCTTATGCTAATCAAGATTATGTTGGTCAATATAATGATAAGCTTACTCTTAAATGTGGCGGTAGAGTTCGACGTAAAGCTGGTTTCGGTACTGAATTTGCTGATGCTCTTCCCGGTTTAGGTAGTCTTGCTAGTTCTATTACAGGAGTTCAAGGACTTGGTGAATTAGGTACTGCAATAGGTCAAGGTATTTCTGCTAATCAACAAATTAATGAAAATAAACGTATTGCTCAAGAAGCTGAACAGCGTAAACAACTTCAAGCTGGTCAACAGCAACTTAATATTACTTCTGATAAAATGACTAATCCAATGACTATGTATCAACGTTCTAGTTTTATTAATAAATATAAATGTGGTGGACGTAGAAAAGCATGGATTGGTGCTGCTATTGGTGCTGCTGGAAGTTTAATTGGTGGTATGTTTGGAAGTAAAGGACAACAACCAATTCAAGTTAAACAAGCTGACCAAGCTAGTTATAGTGCTCCTAAAACTGGTCTTGAACGTCCTGAATGGATTACTAATGGTACTGTTCAACAACCTGTTATGCCTCAATCAGTATATCGAGATAGGCTAAATGTATATCGCTGTGGCGGTCATAGACGCTAGTCTTTTGCTCTCTGTTGAATTATTATATATAGGTATGAACTATTAATCGACTGATAGGCTATCGTTCAGCAGAGAGCCTTAAAATCAATCAAATTACAATTTCTCATTATATTATATAAAATGCCTAGAAAAGATAAAGTTATTCATATAAGTAATTTACCTAGTACATTTAGAGGTAATGTTACTCGTAATGGAAGATTTATTCAAAATGGTATTCCTCCACTTGGTGGAGCTTATGATAAAGTTGCTAAATCTACTGGTTTAATAAGACTTGGTAATGAATTTCTCTATAATGGTATAAACAATTTAGTATCTAAAGATAATAGAGAAAAATTAATGAATAATACTGCTGGTAGACTTATTAATTATGTTAAAGATTTTAATAAAGAATCTTTTCCTAGTGATGATGAACTTGGACCAACATTTCCATTTAATATTATTCAAACTCCTAGAAGTAATGGAAAAAAGCTTCCTCAAAAGCAATATGCTGTTGGTGGTAAAATACCAAATGTAGTTGCTGGTGGTATTGCTCAACCTCTTGGTAATAATTTCTTTTATATGAATGGAAGAAAACATAGTCAAGGTGGTATTGATATTGGTCCTAGTGATAAAACTGGTATTGAAGTAGAAGGTGGTGAAGTAGTTGAAACTAATGGAAATGAACTTAAAGTTTATTCTGCACAACCTATTCTTAACGGTGCTAGTCCTGCTCAATTAGTTATGGGTGGAGCTAATCCTAATAAAGTATTTAAAGCTCAAGAAGATTTTAAAGATAGAAATAGAATTAATGATGATGGAACTAAATATAAAGAAGGTGGCAAAATTTATCAAGCACCTGATGAATATAAAAGACAAATCGCTGAAAGTGGTTCGATAATTATTGGTGGTTATCCTACAATAGCTGGTAATAGAAATTATAAATTTATTAAAGGTCTAACTAAAGCTTCTAGAATAGGTAGAACTGCTACTAATTTTATTAATTTAGGTAGACAAAAAATTTATGATTTAGCTAATAAAATTGATAATACTTGGATTAATCAAGGAATTAAAGAAGTTTATAGAACAACTATTGGTAAACATGGTAGTAATCTTCCTAGAACTATTGATTATATAAATAAAAATAATATAAATGAAAATAAAAAAGCTATGGGTGGATTAAGTAGAGATAAAGATTATGGTTCTAAAAAGAAACCTTATCCTAGTGTAGCTAAAAAAGATTTTGCTGGTGGACATAGAAGTTATCCTATTCCTACAAAAGCAGATGCTGTTGATGCTTTAAGACTAGCTGGACTTCACGGTAGAAATGATGTTAAAGCTAAAGTTTATAATAAATATCCAGAACTTAGAAAGAAAGGTAATGTTGGATTAGTTGTTAGTATTAATGGTAATGTTAAGAATGGATTAATTCATTCTCCATCCTCTACGGGGGGTCTACGCGATAAATTTGCTGTTGGTGGAAATCGTATTAATCGTCATGGAAGAACTTGGGAATATGATGAACAAATTGGAGCTTATGTTCCTATAACTAATAGAACTATTAATAGAACTTCTGCTTATCCTATTAATAAATCTGCTAGAGGAGAAACTATTATTGGAAGTGATTATACTTTTAGAAATGGAAGATGGTCTAAAAATAATAATGTAAATACTAATACTAATAAACCTAATATTGATAATGGAAATCGTCGTCCTCAATATTATGCAGAACGTAGACTTCCTTTATTTGAAGATGGTGCTGGTATTACTAGTGGTTTAGTTAGAGCTGGTTGGAGTCATGGAAATAACAAAGGTGTTAGTATGAATAATACTAATATTCCAAGTTTATCTGCAACTAAATCTAGCGGGAAGACCCCCCGTAGAGGACGAAGTAAGTCAAGTCAATCAACTCAATCTGTTCCTACTAAAACACCTCCTACTGCTGTTTATAATCGCAATCTACCTAAAGTAGAAGCTAATATTCCAACTACTTTACCTGTTTCTACTAGTACACCTGCTAAAGGAACTACATCTTCTGATGGTAAAGGTCAAGGTAAATTTAAAAATCTTACTACTGCTGATTGGATTGGACTAGGTAGTAATGTAGCTGGTAGTTTAGCTAGCTATTTTGCTAGTAGAAGAGCTATTAATAAAATGAGAGGTCCAGGTCAACCTACTCTTATTAGTGCTAATAAACTTAAAACTAAATATAATATTAATCCTCAACTTGATAGAATTAGAGAAGATAAATTTGAAGCTTATCGTGATATTGATTCTAATACTGCTAGTAGTCGTGTTAGTTTAGCTCGTAAACAACGAGTTCGTAATGCTGCTGGTCAAGCTGCTAATGAACTTTATGGTAATAAAGAAAATATAGAAACTAATCTTATTAATCAAGATAGACGTAATCAACAAAGTGTTCGTCAATTTAATGCTCAACAATACAATCAATATATAGATAGAAAAGCAGCATTTGATAATGGTATTAGAGAAGCTAAAGTAACTAATATTAATAATTTATTTAGTGGAATTAATGCTGGTATTCAAGATATGATTAGTAGATATGAAAATCGTAAAGCTTTAAATAATACTATTGGTGCGATGAGAGCATCTGCTCCTAATGTAGATGATAGAATTATGCGGGATGCTGGAGTTGATTATGATGAATTTATTATTCGTAAACGTAGAAAACTTGGAGGAAAACAATCATGCCGATAAACTTTTATACTCCTACTTTTAGACAACAAGTTAATCCTATTGACTTAAATGTCTTAGCTAGAACTTATAATACTCTTGAACAAGGTCATCAACAAGCTATTCAAACTAAATCTCAAATTGATGCTCAACTTGCTCAATTAGATTTAAATGAAGCTGAAGATGCTTGGCGTCAAGAACAACTTAATAAAGTTCGTAATGCTCTTACCGAAAATATGCAATATGGTAATGCTTATTCTAGTCTTGATGATATAGTTGGAACTTATGGAGATATAACTTCAAGTCCGGGAATGATTGGTCGTTTACGTGCTCAACAAGATTATAAAGCATATATGGATAATCTTGATAAACGTACTGATTTATCTGAAGATTATAAGAATTATTATCGTGCTGTTAATAAATATAATTATCAAGATATAACTGATAAGAATGGTAATGTTATTGGTGGAAGTAAATGGACTCCTATTGATAAAGAAGTTTCTGAAATTCCTATGAATCAGATACTTAATCAAGCACTTCAATGGGCTGCTAAAGAACAAGGCGGCGGTAGTCAAACAAGATGGCTTGATGCTAATGGAAAAGTTACTGATGATATTACTAAATCTGTTACAGGAGAGATTTATTCTCATACTAAAGGTGATTGGCAAAGATTAAGTAAAGCTAAACTTGCTGAAGCTGTTAAAGCTGTTATTGAAAATACTCCTGGTGCTAAAGCTAGTCTTGAACAAGATTATAAGATTGCTAAATGGAAATATGACCAAAATGGTAGTAATCCTGATATAACAGATAAAAATGGTATTCTACTTACTCCTGAACAATATCTTGCTAAACGTATTGACCCTTTCTATAATGCTGCAACTTTTTATAATCAAAGTAGTAATACTACTTATGGTGAAGCATGGAAAGCTCAATTAGCTTTAGCTAAACAAGCTGGACTAGGAAGTACAACTCAAAGAAAACAAGCTATTGATAATTTAACTTATAAAGGTACTCCTGTTCGTATTGATAATTTTATGCCTGCTCAAGCTCAAGCTGAAATTACTAGCAATAGACAATCAATAGCTGGATTACTTAGTAAATATAATCCTGATATTAATATTAATTTAAGCACTGCTAATCCAGATGATATTAGAACTAGTATCATGACTAATATTACTAATCCATCTGATAGAGCCTATGCTTTAAGTTATCTTAATGATATTATTGATAATCAAGAATATATTAATAATCTTAAAGTTGGTAAATCTCAAGATAGTATTGATGGATTTGATACATATAATTCTATTATTAGTTTAAGTGATTTACCTAGTAATAAATATTCAGATAGATATAGTAAATATGTTAATCAAATATTTGGAGATAGTTCTGCTATTAGACAATACTTTAATAACGATGATGTATATAATTCATTTATTAATGCTATTGGTGGAGAGAAAAAAGCTGCTAGTCTTGGAGTAAGATTTGGTTCTGATGGTAATGGTTATAGATATGCTGAATTACCTAAAGATTATCATAAATCTATTTATAGTTTTGGTAAAGCTGTTAAAGAAGCTGAAGATACTAGAAATCCTTTAAATGCTTTTCTTAATTCTGCTAAGACTAGATTTTTTGGTTATGGTGATAAATTTGTTCGAGTTGATTCTAATGGTGAAGAACATCATGCTGGATTACCAACAGGCAATAAAGAACCTTATATTGGTTTAATTGATTATGTTGATTCTCTTAAATCTAAAAATGATGCTGTTCTTGATGGTGGTCAAATAACTTCTTCTACTATTGGTATATCTGCAATGACTCCTGAACTTGCTGAACTTAATTTTGTTATGAGTTCTAATCCAGAAGCTGCTAGTAAATATTCTGCTCAAAAGAAACAATTAGAAGAACAAGCTATGTCTGCTATTAAAGCTGGTATTGATTTAACTCAAGGAGAATCTTATATTACTAGTGAAAATGGAATATTTGAACCTATGACTTCTGAAGATAGAAAAGCTTATACAGCTTATCTTAGAAGTGCTAAAGAAAATGAGATTACTCCTACTATTGTTCGTGACCCAAAAACTGGGGATGTTGGAGTTCAAATTAATATTGCAGGTTACTATGATACAGAAGGTAAACTTAAAAGAGAACCTATTACTTTACTTGTAGGTAGTGGTGCTATTGATAGTTCTATTATTCAATCTTGGAATCAAGATACTAGTTGGAGAGCTGCTGGTAAAGTAGAAAATTATTATAATGCTAATAGACCTATTTCTCTTACTAATAATGCTGCATTTACTGGAATTGATAAATTTAAATTAGTACCCAATGGTGGAGGTTTTAATTTAATTAATTCTACTAATAATCAAACTATTGGTTTAGTAAGTAAAGAAAATGCTGTTGATATTGTAGATAATTTATCTCAATGGGAACAAACTGTAACTGCTGTTAAAGCTGGTATGGCAGTAGATGAAAATGCTGTTAAAGCTATTCAACAAAATGTTGCTACTAAACTTGCCCAACTTAGTGGCAGTTCAGACCCTTATGTTATTCAATATTACTATGATGAATTAACTAATAATCTATATTAATATGGATGTATTAAAGTTTCTACAAGGTGGTAATAAAACACCTAATCCTGAATATAATCCTAAAACTAAAAAGGGGGCTATACAGCCTCCTACTTTAGTTGATTACAACCCCGGCACTTCTATTAGTGACCGGGGTCGTGGTCATTTATTTAGTCGTATTGCTGGACAATCATATAATCTTAATCAATATGATATAGATAAATATGCTCCTTATGATGTTTATGTTAATCCTGTTGATGACCCAGAAAAACTTGATAAAGAACGTGCTGTTAATCAAAGTAATTGGGAACAAGGATTAAGAATGATTGGACAGATTGGTAATGAGATTACTGTTGGTACAGCTATTGGTTTTGCAGATTTAGCTGATGCTTTCTATAATATGGTTAGTAATAGTCCTAATGATTATCAATCTGAAATAAGTTCTGAACTTGAATCTTTAAAAGAATCTATTAATGAGCGTTTAGCTATATATAGAGAAAATCCTAATGCTGCTTTTGATATTGGAGATTTTGCTTGGTGGGCTAGCAATGCTCCTAGTATAGCTAGTTCTTTAACTCTTATGGTTCCTAGTACTGGTCTTGCTAAAGGTGTTTCTTTATTAGGTAAAGGTATAAAGTTTAATAAATTAGCTAATAAAATGGCTAATGCTATTAATATGACTCAAAAGAGTAGAGCCATTACTGGTAGAATAGCAGAAGCTACTGCTATTGGAGTTCCTTCTCGTTATCTTGAAAATTATCAAGAAGCTAGACAAACTTATAATGATATTGAAGATTATTCTAAAACTCAACTTGCTAATATGAATGATAAACAAAGAGAAGAGTTTTATAATAATAATCCTAAATATAAAGATATGTCTGATGAAGAAGTAGCTAAAGATATTGCTAAAAATAGTGCTGATATTACTTTTGCTGAAGATTGGGCTAATGTTCTTTTTGACGTATGGCAAGTTTATAGTTTAAAGAACTTATGGAAAAATGCTTTAAGTGGTAATACAACTAGTTCTAGACTTAGAAATTTAAATACTGCATTTAATAGTAATATTGATGATGCTGCTGCAATTACTAATGCTTTAAGTAATAAAACTACTAAACAAGCTATTACTAGTACATTAAAAGATGTGGGTAATGATATTCTTCATGGTGTTAGAGCTGAATGGACAGAAGGAGTTGAAGAAGCTATTAATTATATAGCTAGTCAAGATGGTTTATATAATGGTAAAAAAGTATTTGATAAAGATATTCCTCAACAAACTATTAAAGATTATCTTCAAGACCCAATGTTATGGGAACAAGCATTTTGGGGTGCTCTTGGTGGTGTTACTTTTAGTAGTGTTATGAATAAAGCTGGAGAGTTTATTAATAAACGTCTTGATAAAGATTGGACTTCTGCTGAAAAACAAAGAGAAAACGAAATTCTTGGTCGTACTGCTACTTTTCAAGCATATCAAGAAAGACTTAATAGTATTGCTAATGGTAAAAATCCATTTATAACTATTACTGATGAAAATGGTCAACAGGTTAATCCAGATATTATTACTGGTACTGAAGAAGAACTTCGTAATATAGCTGAAAAAGAATATATGGATAATATTATTATTAATTCTATGAACGCTGGTAATTTAGGACTTCTTGAAAGTTCTATTAATAGTAAAGAATTTAATGATAGTATTACTAATAAACTTGGATTACAACAACAAGATAGTAATGAACTTATTAATAGATTTAAAACTGAAATTAATAATCTTAAAAATGAATATAATACTACTTTAAATAAAGTTAATAGACTTGGTGGCGGATTTGAAGTTGGTCGTATTATAGCTACCCAAATGGTTCATGCTCGTAATCGTCAAGAAAATTATAATAATCTTCTTAATTGGGCTAATGATGTTTTAAATCAAGATATTACAAATAATCATATTGAAGATGTTGATATTAATTCTGCTAAGAATGGTATTTATCAACATATTATTAATAGTATTCAAAGAGATATTAAAACTATTCAAGATAACGCTGCAATTAATAATTCTGTTAAACAAGAACGTATTGCTCAATTAAATGAACGTCTAGATGCTATTAATAAACTTTATACTCCTATTGATATTGAAAATAAAAATGATGTTCAATCAGCTATTCAACTTCAAAAACAATATAATGAAGTATTTAAAGATTTAGCAGAAGTTGTTAATGCTGAGATTAATGTTGAAGTTAATAAAAATCAACTTAATCTATCTGATGATAATATTAAATCTCGTATAACTTATCTTAATAACTTCTTTGATAATAGTCGTAAAAAGATTGTTAATAAAGCTATGGACGATTTACGTAATGCTTATAAACAATATGGTAAAGAATATGTCAATTCTGTTATTAAAGATGCTAATAATGGTAATAAACCAAATATAGATAAAATTATTCGAGATGCTTATGCTGCACTTGATTTAAGTTCTAAAGGTAATGAACATCTTAAAAATACAATAGAACAATTAGCTGAGATTGCTGAGATTGAAAACGATGTTAATAATACTCCTAAAGAGGAAGAAGTTGCTCCTGTTAATCCTGATGTTAATGAAGTTAATGAAACTGATGTAGATGATACTAACTCATCTCCATCCTCCACGGGGAGTATAGCGGAGCGAAGCGAAGCGGTTCCTAGTGAGCCTACTAATACTGAACAACCTCAATCTCAAACTGAACAACCAATTTCTCAAGAACCTATTAGTACTCCTAAACCTGAAGTTACTAATGTTCTTCCAGATGATGAATTTGAACGCGGTCAAATAGGTACTGATTTAGTTTATGAAAGTATTGCTGATTTAGAAGATTCTCTTGGACATGAATCAACTAGTAGTGATTTACTTAATGCAAGACAATCTTTTATTGATAAACTTAGTCAAGCTGGATTTGAACAAACAGAAGCTGCTGATATAGTTAATAATATTATTGATGGTCTTACAGGAGGTAGTTTATATAGTTCTGTTCAAGATGATAGTACTAGACGTTTATTACTTAATGCTACTTATGCTACTGTTACAGGTAATGAACGCAATATAGAAGCTATTATGGATGATTTTGCTAATAGTGTTGATAGTGAAGGTAATACTAGAGGTAAAATTGTTAATGGTAAAGTCTATCTTAGTATTGGTCAATTAGTTGAATATATAGATAGTGTTACGGGTAATAAAATTATTAAAAATTACTTGTTTAATCAAATAAAAAACTATCTTTACGCCAGCACTAATAATCAAGGTAAATATCGTGCTACTGATGAATCAACTATTAAAAAACTTAATGCTAGACAATTTGTTCAATATGTAGATGGTATTGCTAAAGAACGTCTTGAAAGACTTCAAGTTGAACATACTAATAATGTTAATCTTAAGTATATAGTAGAGAATGAAAATGTTAAAGCATTTACTTCTATTAAACAAGGTGATTATCTAGAAACTGAATATGATAGTAAGCTTAGACGTATTAATATACTTGCTAATGGTACAATTATTGGTTATATAGGAGTTCCAAATATTGATAAGTTTGGTAATTATGATATGGTTAATCAAGGTTGGAAATATAATATTCATGCTGAAAATGGTCAAGTTGTTTCTCCACTTAAAGACGCTTTAATTAGTATTCTTGATGGTGATAGATTTGACGAAGAATTTATTGGTCATTTATATGAACTTGCTGTTAAAGAAGAAGTTACAAATAAAGAACTTGATACTTTATTTAAAGAATTTGAAGTTAAATATCCTGATATTGTTAAAAACTTTACTACTCCTGTTGCAAGTTTTGATTTAGCTGGACATCTTGTTAATCTTACTAAATATATATTTAATCAGCCTTATGAAAATAGTCATGAAGCTAGTATTAATCGTTGGTTTAATAATCTTCTTAATAGTTATGACCAAGCTATTACAATAGTTAAAGGTGATTTTAAAGGTAAGATTAAAGCTGTTAATGTTAAATATGGAGTTCTTAATACTATTGATGATGCTAATGGCGAATGGAATGATGTACAAGAAACAGTAGTTAATTATAATGAAGATGTTAATAAACTTGGTGTAGTTGTACAAGGTCAAGTATATCTTAATGGAGAAAGTAAACCTACTATTATTGAAAATCTTACTACTAATGGTATGCCTGTTATTAGTATTCCAAGTAGTGATGGTACTTCTCTATATGCTTTTTGTAAACAAGTTCCATTAAATAGTAATCTACTTAAAGGTGATGCTCGACGTATTATTAATTCTATTAAGAATGAAGTTAATAATCTTTGTAGAGATTATATTAGTGGAAAAATAAGTTTTGGTGAACTTAAACAAAGTCTTGGAGATATATTTGGAAATAATAAACTTATTAACGGAGATAGAAATACTGGACTTCAAATTAGTATTAATCCTACTAATATAGGCTTTTATGTTAAAGGTGCACATTTTAATGGTAAAGATTATGCTTTTACTATTAATTCTGATGCTGGTAATTATAAACGTAATATTATTATTAATTCTCCTTATGTTGTTAATAGTGCTTTTAAAATAGGTAAAAGTTATGGTATTAATGCTAGTACTATTGATGAATTAGATAATGCTCTTCGTCCTGTTATTGATGAAATGTTTAACTATGCTCAATTTGCTATTAGTAAAGATTTTATTAATGATAGTACAAAAACTAATGATAAAACTAATAAATATATTTATCGTGAAAATGGTAAAACTATTATAAATATTGATGGTAAAACTTATAGTTATAATAGTTATCAAGATTTTATTATTAGTAATGGTTTAGTTAGAACTAAATTAGCTAATACTAATACTAATGAAACTGCTGGTAATTGGCAAATAGATATTCATTCTAAACTCGATATTACTTATGAACTTGAGGGTAGACCCCCCGTGGAGGATGGAGCAATACCTGAACAGCTATCAGAGTTCATGTTAGATGATACTCTTAATGCTATTAATTTTAATGCTTTTGAATCTGCTATAACTGCTAAGAATTTAACTCGTGGACTTAAAAAGTATTTTGCTAATGACCAAACTGCTATTGATTATATTAATGCTCTTCAAAAGATTGGTATATTGCCTAAGAATATTCAAGTTGTAGATAGTATTACTGATAATAATGGTAATAAAGTTAATGCTGTTTATCATCGTGATACAGATACTATTGAACTTAATAGTTCTGCTATTGCTGGTCAAAGAGTTTATCGAGTTGTTAATATTATACTTCATGAAAGTTTACATAGACAACTTTATACTAAATATAATACTGAACAAGCTCTTGCTTTAGTTAAACCTATATATGATAAATTTAAAGCTTGGCTTGATACTCAAGATGATGCTACTAAAGAAAGACTTAAACCTTATCTATTTGAGAACTTTAATACAAGTGAAGCTCTTGAAGAATTTCTAGTTGAAAGTATTACTAGTAATGCTCTTATGACTGCACTTAATGAAATTAAATATGATAATAGAAAAGTTAATAAACGTAAGACTTTATTTAGTAGACTTCTTGAAGTTATTGCTGATATGTTAGGTATTAAGATTAATGAAGATAGTTTATTAGCTGCTGCTAGAGATGCTTATAAAGCTATTAAAAAAATGCCTAAAGAAAGTAATCAAGAAGCTATTCAAGGAACTTTTCAGTTTGAAGAAGAAACTGCTAGTACAGAACAAACTGAAAATCCTAATGAAGATAACAGTCAAGATTATAATTATAATAATGATAATCTTAATGATGGACTTGATATGTTTAGTAGTGTTGATGATGATATAGTGCTGAATATGGCTGAATTGACTAGCCGTTTACCAATAGACCAACAGTCCGAATTTGCCACTTTGCTTGACACAGGACGCATCAGTTTTAGCTGTATGTAGAATTAATCGAGCAAAGATAAAAGTCGCTTAAAACGAAAGAAAACAGCCTCTATGACGATGTAATAAAATTTTACTTTACATTAGTCATAGAGGTATTACTATTAATGAATTTAAACTTAAATATAAACTTATGAGTTGTGGAAATATTAAACTTGTAGGATATAATAATCTTAATAATATTATTATTAAAGAACATGGTTCTAATAATGCAGATTATTATAGTCTTATAGCTATGGTTGAAGACCCAATCTTTAAGAAGATTATAGCTGATAGAGGTATTAATGTTAAAACTTCTGGAAGACAAGCTTATAATGCTCTTCTTGAAGCTAGAGCTATTAAACTTCGTAATATGGACGATGTAGCTTCTATTGCTGAAAAAGAAGAACGTGGTTTGTTTAGTACAATTAAAGCTAGAGATACAGCTATTACTTATATGGCTGATATTATGAATAAACTTAGTTTTAATTTTCTATATAATGGTGCTCCATTAAATTTTAATGAAATTAAAAAACGTACTAATGAAACTGTTATTAATGCTGGACTTAAACGTGCTAAGAAATTAGCTGGAAATGATGAAACTAGAAATAATGAACTTAATAGCTTTATTAATAATCCAAGTCCTGCTATTAAAATTAATGGTCTTGGTGCATTTCTTCGTAAATATGGTGATGCTCAAGATTTTAATTATGGTGCATTACTACGTTCATTAACTAATACTGAATTTAATGAAGCTCTTTTTAATAATAAAAATGTAGCTAAACTTATTAAACGAGATGAATTATATCAAACTACTGATTATGAAGAATTAGGCGGTTATCTTGATGAAACTTCTACTGAAGGTGATGAAAATAGTATAGATGATGGTATTGATTTAATGACTCAACTTTGGAATTTAAGTATTGGTGAAGTTAAAGATTTTAATAAACACGTAGAAGAAATTATTAAATATCATCTTGCAAGTTTACCTAAACTTACTGCTGCTTCTCAACTTGATAATGGAAGTTATCCTTTTGATACTAATAATGAATTAGGAGTTGTTACTTTTTCTGATGCTAATTACTTATCTAAAATATTATATGCTAGTGCTGATACTAGTAATGTAGATAATTTTATAGCTAGTCTTAAACGTATATCTGAAACTATTCCAAATTGTGAATGTTTAATTCAATTACATGATTTACTTAGCAAAAATAAAGTATTTGCTAATAAGTATATGATGGTGTTTAATAAACCTATTATATCTAAAATTGAAACTTATATTCAAACTGATTCTAATGGTAATAGTTATGTTCGTGCTCGTGTAACTAATCCTAATACTGATTCTCGTACTATTTTACAGAATACTTTTTATAATAATGTTAAGAATAATATTATTACTAATCGTGTTCCTACTGCTCGTGAAAAGTTTCGTATATATGATAGATATAAAAATACTCCTCATGCTAATCTTTATTTATATGATGCTTTTAAAGAAATATTTCCAGATATTAATCAAGCTAGTTTTAATTTAGCTATTGCTAAGATTGGTCGTGTAGCTATGGCTAATAATCTTATTAATTTTGCCAATGTTATTAATCGTACAGTTGAAAACTATAATAAATATGTAGAAGCGCTTAAAAAGGATAAAGGAACTAAAATGCCTGATAGTTTTATTAATAGAGGTGATACTTCTATTATATATCAAATGGCTGATGTTTTTAAAGATATTATTTATATTCCTGTTGAACTTAATTCTCGTAATCCCGAAGGTAATTTAAGTTCTGATGTTATTAATAGAAGTTTTATTACTAATATTGCTAAAATAATCAATGATGATAAATCTACTGTTGAAGAGCAAAACGCTATGGTTGAAGCTTATGCTAAACAAAAGTTTGCTAGTCATCAATATGATTATAGTAATTTACTTCTTGAACATAGAGATAGTAATGGTAATATAATTAATTATGGATTATTTAGAAGAGTTGGAAATGGAACTCCTAAACTTACTGAATATGCTCGTAGTATGTTTAAAACTTCTCTTCTTAATGGTATTAGTGAATTAGATAATAATAATAATGACTTATATCGTAGTATGAGTGACGGTGATTATTTAATTACTGCTATGGGATTATTTATGACTGATATTAATAATTCTGAAACTCCTACTGCTAATTATTTACTTCCCATACCTAGTGATGCTCCTAAAAACTTTACTATTACTGCTCCTAGATATAGTCTTGCTGGATTACGTAGTCAACTAGAAGATGGAACTAAAATTATAAATAGAGAACATCCATTATTTAAACAATATTATAATATAGCTATTCAAGAACTTACTAATATGGCTCAAGCTGTTAATGTAATGTTTAAGACTAATGCTAATGGTAATCCTATTTTAACTAATGGAGATTTTGAATTTAGTGATACTTATAATAATAAACCTGAACATTTTTATAATCAATACCATAAAGATGGAAAAGGTAATGTATTTACTACTAAAGATGGACATAAAGTTTTAGCTGGTAGAGTATTTAGTTTTAAACGTTTAGTTAGTAAAATTACTCCTAATAGTAATGGAGCGTTTAATGAACTAATTGGATATGGTAAGACTATTGACATCCTCTACGGGGGGTCTACACGTGGGCTTAGCTATGTTAATAATCAAGTAGTTCTTAATGGAGAACAACGTATTGCTCTTGAAGATGCTGTTGCTGATTGGTTAAATGAATATATAACTAATGGTTATAAAGAACTTAAAAATAAATATGGTACATTTATTGATGATAGGATTAATAATGAATCTTTAGCTGAATTTCTAGTTAATGATTATCTTGTTAGAGATAGTATGTACGATATGTATGGTGGTGACCAAAGTTTTTATAAGAATGGTCAAGCTATTCTAAAACGTATTAAAGAAGTACAAGCTAGTGGTAATCCTTTTGGTAATACTGATTTTACTAAAAATGATTTAGATATAGCTACTGATTTATATGATATAACTATTAAAGGTAATGCTGTTACTGTTCCTTATACTGTTAATGGAGTTACTAAACGTAAAAAAGTAGTTCTTCAAGATAAATTTAGGGGTGTTACCATTTATAATACTTTTAAAGCTTCTGATAAAGTTGTTATTGATAGACTCGATGACCAACTTAAAAAAGCTGGACTTGATAAAAAAGACAGAGAAAGAATACTAGAACCGTTTAAAGGAGGAGTTAATGCTAATGATGCTCAATCTTATATTACTCTTGAAGAATGGATTCGTCGTATTACTGCTGCTGGTGAATTAGATAAATATGCTGGACTTATTCAAAGTCTTACAGATGATACTCCAATAGATAAAATTGATTGGACTAAATTTGCTAATAAAGTTCAAATTCAAAAGAATTTCTATTATGATTTATATTATGATACTACTGTTGGTATTGAAGTTCCTAGACAAGTAAAAAATGCTGAGTTTGTTCTTATTCCTAAACTTATTAAAGGAACAGAACTTGAAAAAGTTTATAATATAATGACTAATAGAGGTATTCATCAAATTAATACTGTTGAAACTGTTAAAGTTGCACAACATAACAGAATGACACTTTGGAATAATGATGGTGTTTTAACTGATGAAGCTCTTAAAGAATTTGATAATAATGTATTTGATAATTCTGAACTATTTAGTTATAATTATCTTTATCGTCAGCAAGAAGTTCCTCAACATATGGTTGATGCTAGTAATAAAGCTGCTATTCAGATTATGAAGAAAATGCTTGATAATCTTCCTAATCGAACTGAACTTAATGAACTTAAAGATAAAGTATTTAATAACTATGTAGCTAATATTAGAAATAGTTTTGAAAAAACTTGTGCTGAACTTGGTATTGGATTAGATGATAATGGTCATATTGATTTAAATTCTAATGGTACTATTAAAAATCTTAATCGTTTTGTATTCTTTGATAGATTTAAAGAAAATGCTCAACAACAAGGAGTTGAAAAAGCTCTTCTTGAGTTTTTTGATTTAGATAGTGCTGGATTTAATAATCTTCCTTTATTCTTATCTAATATTAATAGTAAACTTGAAAGTATTGCTAATAGTTATTTTAATACTAATATTACTAGGCAACTTATTAGTGGTTGGCATGCTGCTCAGCTATCTGACTTTGGGTTTAAAGTTGATAAACAAACTCAAACAGATAGTAAACTTCAATATAAAAAGATTGGAGAAGTTGATGGCACTCCTGTTTATTATACTGAAATTAAACTTCCTAGATGGAGTAGTAAACTTAAAGGATTAAATATTGAACAAGTTCCTGATAGCTTACGTACTATGATTGGTTATCGTATTCCTACTGAAGGTAAACAATCTATATGTATTATGTATGTTAAAGAGTTTCTTCCAGATGCTTATGGTAGTACTGTTGTTGTTCCTGATGAATGGGTTACTCAAACTGGTTCTGACTTTGACGTTGATAGTGTTTATGGTATGTCTAAAACATTTAATCTTGTTAAAGGTGTTCCAACTGAAATTACTCATGCTAGATATACTAAAGATGAAGTAGGATATATTAATTATGTTAAAGATAATGTAGATAAAGCTAGTCGTAAAATTCTTGGTAAGACTTATAATAAACAAGGTAATATTAGAGCTTCTTTAAAAAATAGCGAAGATGCTATTAATGCTACTCTTGAAGGTTATAATGGCAATCTTAAAGTTGTTGAAAAAATTGCTAATGATGGTGGACTTAAGTCTTACGAATCATACTTAAAACTCCCCGTGGAGGATACAAGTAGTCAAGCTGCTAGAACTAATGCTATTATTCAATCATTTATTGATATACTTAATAATCCTGCTGCATTTGAAGAAAATACTACTACTTCTAATTTTGAAAATGTCAAAGAAGCTAATGAAACTTATGCAGAAATAGTTGGTGCTAATAAAACAACTGTTGCTCCTAGTGATTTCTTTACTCAACTTGATTGGTTTGATGCTGCTACTTCTGGTATTAAACTTAAAGGTATCAGTGTTAATCGAGATACTTTTATGAGTATTGGTAATGTTACTAAAGCTAATCATAGTGAAGGTATTAAAGTTATGTACACTACTGATGTGATTAGTGAGCAAGAAGCTGTTAATAGATATGGTAAAGAAAATGTTGAAACTATTGGTAATAAACATATTCGTATTACTCATAAGAATTTTGGTTGGTCTGGAGATGATAAGAATGTTGATGGTTATTTGATTAATCCTTATAGTTCTCAGACTACTGCTCATATTCTCGATGTTATGAAAGAGGGGGCTATACATAATGAAAATACTTATACGTTTAATGCTTTCAAAACTATTGTTGACTTTGGAAGTAATTATGATACTGCTATTGGATTTATGTGGCAACCTGCTATTGATATACTAGTTCGTAAATGGAAAGAAACTAATAGTGTTCTTGCGGAAGGTACTAAAAATCCGCTTACTGAAGCTATTAGAGAAGTTGCTCATAATCTTGGTTTTGGTGAAAAAGTTAATTTTGCTGGACGTAAAAAGCTAATTGAAACTATTGATAAAAGTTATGGTGAAACTTTCAAGAAATTATTCAATTTAAGCGTTTCTGACGCATTTTCATCACCTGACCTTATATTTTCATCAGACGCATATAAATCTCGTCTTAGAGGGGAAATGAATGGCGTTCAGCAGGCTTTATTTGACCTTTATGTTCTAGCACAATTCAATCGGTTAAACTCAATCGGACAGGATATAAGTAATAATCTTAATATTCTTAGTGCTGATAAATATGGTGCTAAACAAAGTTTTTATGCTAGTGATAAAGTATTTAGAGATGCTAGAACTGTTATTGAGAATAGTAATATTTATGCTCCATCCTCTACGGGGGGTCAAACCTTGCTGTTAGAGAGTGTATTTCCTGATATTAGTGGTGGTATAGATGCGTTTATTAAATCAGATATATCTAAAAGTAGTTATCCTAGTTTAGCTGCATTTTTACAAATGAGTACTGCTCTTAGTGTTAAAGCTACTCAACAAGTATTTGAAACTGCTAATCCTGTATTTATTGATTATGTATATAGAATAGCAGAATGGACTAAAGGTGGAATAATGACTGAAAAGTTATATAATGACTATAAAGATTATCTTATTAATAAACTAGAAGTAGGTAATAATGGTAGTTCTTATCTTAATTTACCTGTTACTATTGTTAATGGTGATTTTGTTCATCCTAAATATATTAAAGAATATGGTACTGGACAATCTAGAGCTTTAGAAGTTGGACGAGTAAGTGGTACATTAGTTAATATTAAAACAGATGATGTTGTAGTTAAAAATATATTTGAGCCTACACAAACTGAAATTGATGTATTTGCTAGACTTACTCCTGCTCAGAAAGTTGATTGGATTAAACGTAATTTTAGTCAAGATGGTAGTGTATTTGAACATATTGAAATAGTTGCTAATGATGAAAGAAATAATCGTCGTAATGTAAATATTCAATATATTAATTACATACAAGGTGATATTACTAATGATGAAGCCCATAGATTGTTTGATAGAGCTTGGAATCATCCTAATCCTCTTATTAAACTTACAGCTCTTGATTTAGTTAAATATGCTTTTATTGTTGAAGGTCATAAATTTAGAACTAGAAATATTAGTAGACTTATAAGTAATACTCCCCTTAGAGGATTGAGTGAGGGCGGAATAGCTATTGGAGATATAGCTATGAAAGGTATTAATAGTTATGGTTTTGTTGATAAAGATAATGTTGAAGATATAATTGGTTTTATTCGTAAGAATTATAATAGTTTTAATTGTCCTAGTTATACATTTAAAAGACTTACTAATAATAAAATTAATTATAGTCTAAAAAGAAGTGGTATTATTACTTTTAATGGTCAAGAAAATCTTGATAATGTAGGAATAATAAGAAATGGAGATGCTGTTAATGTTATTAGAATTAATAGAAATTTATATATTAAAGGAACTTATGATGGAACTTTAGCTTATTATCCTATTGATAGACTTGAATCATTTGAAACTTATAATAGTATTGAGCCTAGTATTATAGCTAATAATAATATTCATAAACCATTAGCTGTTCTTCTTTATGAAGGTCTTACTCAACAAGAAAAACGAGATAAATTTATTGATGGTATTAAAGATAATATTAATGAAGCTGTAAATAAAGGTTATAAAGAAGTTCCTGAACTATATAGTAAATATATATCTGATGAGTATTTCCAGCCTTTTATGAATACTCCTTTTGAGAATAATACTATATATACTATTAATGATAAATTTTATCTTAACATTAATGGAACTACTGCTATTAATTTAAGTGATGATTTACAGCAATATAAAGCTAAATATCCTAATATTGAAGATAATAAACTTGGATTATTTATTGAAATTAATGAAAATGAAATAGATAGAGTTACTAGTAATACTGATAGATATAGTAGTGTTGATGACCAAACTCCTATTGGTAGATTTGCTAAAAATGCAAGTTTAATTATTTCAAGAGCTGTTCGTCATGGACAACCTGCTGCTCAAAATGTTCTTAATGCTCTTAATAATGCTGAAATTAATTATCTTGATAGTAGTAGTCTTTCTGATAATTCTGAATTTTCATTATCAGTTATAGCTAATTATATAGATGTTGAAGCTAATAATATTCTTAATGATATTAATCGTTTTATTAAAATTGACGGTATTGATAAACCTATTAACGATAAAGATGTTATTGGTAAAGTTCTTAAAGATGAACAACTTCAAAATCGTTTCTTAGATGTTATTCTTAGTGCTAATACATTTAAGAATAAATACAAACTTATTAGCGAAATTGATATTGATAGTACAAATCTTGATGATAAAACTAAAGAGAATATTAGAAAGATTCAAAAATTAGTTAATCAAGTTGATTCTAATACTACTGTACATTCTGCTAGAAAAGATTGGTTTGAAAGATGGATTCAATTACGTACTACTAATCCTAATTATCTAAGTGGTCTTATGAAAGAATTTGATGCTTATGGTGATACTGGATTTATGGATTATTGGATACAAGATATTCGTGCTAATCGTAACTTTGTATTGCAGAATATACTTAAAGATGTAATGGGTACTGTTGAAGAAGGTCGTCTTAATGGTATTAAAGAATCTAATGACTTTAGAAATTATCTTAAAGAACTTAAATCTAGAGCTGCTAAAGATGGTAAATCTGTTAGTCTTGATAGTATAATTGATGATGATGGTAGATTAATTCAACCTAATAATCCTGTTTGGGAAGAAAAGATGAAGAAATATAGAGATGCTGCTATTGAAGCTGAACAAAAATTTGGTATAAATAGTGTTGAACATCTTATTGCTTTATCTAATAAAGCTAAATTTATTGATATGACTACTATTCATCAGCTTAAACCAATTACAGTTCAAGATGAAGATGGTAATGATGTTACTATTGAATATTCTACTTATATTATAAATCTTGAAAGAAGTTTATTAGGTCTTAAAAAAGGAGATGATGGTATTCCTAAAGAATTTGCTGAATATAAAAGACTTAATGGTAGAATACGAGATATTCTAAGCCAAGCTACTGATAATGTTACTACGCAAAGTCAAGATGAAGAACTTGGACGTATATATGCTCAAATGGATAGTCTTACTAGTCTTTATGATGAAGATGGTAATAAAAAGATTGGTCATGACTTGAATGTAGCTGAAAGACTTCGTGCTTATCAAACTAATATTCGTAAAGTTAAAGAAATGTTTTATGATAAGCAAGCTAAAGAAGGATTTGATTCTAAACTTAAAGAACAACTTTCTATTATTAGTAAATATGAAAGTCAACGTGATGCTAATGGTAATCTTCTTATTAGTATGGAAGAACTTATGAAAGTTCCTGAATATCGTGAAGCTAAAGAATGGATTCGTAAGAATACTAGATATATTCTTGATATTAAAGATATAGAAGATTTAAATTGGGCGTTTGAAGAACTTAAAGATGCTAATAAAGGTAATAGTGTTCTTAATCTTGCTATTAAAGAATTTCAAGCTAAAGATGAATTTAACGTAGTTGATGGACGTAAAATACCTGAAGAACGTGCAGCTCTTATAAAAGCTGAAACAGTTAGAAAATATAAATATACTAAAGGTAATGGTATGCCTTATGTTGGTATTATTCGTTCTGCTGAAGATGAATTAAGAATTTATCGTGCTGATTTCTATAATTATCTTACAGGTAATAAATCTAAGAGCGAAGAAGAAATTAATGTAGGAGAAGCTATTAATAAAATACTTGAAAAATATTTTGATAATGCTACTAGAACTCTTAATACTGCTGATATTAGTCAAGAAGATTTAGAACAACTCAAGACTGGTTTTGAAGTATTTAATGAAATTACTAGAGGTGAAAAGAGTACTGATAAAGCTAAAGCAAAACGTGTTGCTGAATTTATTGAAAGTGAATGTGATGTTACTTATAATTGGAAACAATATGAACTTGATAAAAATAGAGCTTTTGCTAAAGGTAAAAAGTATTATGATAAATGGCTAGAAGTATTTAGTGAACAAGTTGAAGAAAATGGAACTATTGCAGAAAGACCTAATCGAACTATTTATGGTATTATTAAACCTAAAGATTTAGATAAATGGACTGATATTGATAGAACTGCTGCAATTAATATTCTTCAAAAGAGAACTAGAGAAACTACTACTCAATATTATTATATGAAAGAAAGAGAAGTTCTTGACAAATATGGTATTGATAGTGTTGAATATAAACAATGGTATAGAGATAATCATTATTTTGACCCATATACTCGTACTATTAAACCTATTCGTATTTGGACTACTATGCAAATGATTAAAGATGATGGTTCAGCTGTTGTTGGTAATTATGAACCACGTATTAATCAAATGCATATTACTCCTAAAGAAGAACTTGTTAATCCAGAATATAGTAGTTTTGTTAATAAGTACAAAGTAGGAACAGGATATGATAATCCTAATTATACTAATCTTAATGAGTATCAACTTGAACTTATGAATAAAGTAAATGAACTTATGAAAAAGTATTGTTTTACTAATAGTAATAAGAGATATGTTGATATGGGTTATCTTCCAGCTTTACCTAAATCTAAAGATATGACTGTTAAAGATTACTTTGAACAAGCTCTTAGTTTTCTTGGTTGGACAGCCAATGTTCCTAATAATACTAGTTGGAGAAATAATGAAGATTTAACTTTTGATAAAGATTATGATATTCCTAATCCTAGATTAATTCAATTAGTTAATAAAGATACTCAACAGTTGCCTACTATACCTAAATTTAAAGAACCTAATGAAAGTGATGAAGAATTTAGTAAACGTAAAGCTGCTGCTATTAAAGCTAGAGATGAGATTATTGAAAAGAATAATAAAATTCATAATGATATTCTTAATCGTAATTGGGAAGAAGTATTTAATAGTTTCTTAATTGAAAGTAATAGATATAATGCTATTAAAACAGTTAAAAATCTTCTTTATACTGCTGACCAAATTATTACTAGTAATACTGCTTATGATATAAATTATAAAGGTAGTATAAGTGAAAATAGAGAAGCTAGTGCTGGTGGTGAAATTGAATATAAACAAGAAAAACAAACTAGAACTAGTGAACATCTTAGAAGTTTTATTCGTCGTCTTGTATTTGAACAATATAAAGATAATAAAACTCCTAATCTAGTTAAACTAGGTTCTCTTGCTCAAAATATTGCTGGTAGTAAATATATGATGATGAACATTACTGGTGGTATTGCTAACGTTCTTACTGGTTCTAGTAATATATTTATGGAACGAGCTGCTGGTGAATATATTAATCTTAAAGATTGGGAAGCTGGTAAATCTGAATGGATTAAAGGAACTGTTAGTTATATGGCTAATATGTATAGTGAAAATAGTAGTACACTTCAAGATGCTATTATTAAACTTAGTCATGTAGTTGATTTTGATAGAGTAACTGAAGTTAGTACTGCTGAAGGTCTTAGAGAAAATATTCGTAGAGTTCGTGGATTACTATTTAGTCCTCAATCTGTTGGTGAACATTATATGCAAAATGTTATGCTATTTGCTATGCTTAAATCTCATAGACTTGTTGATAATGGTAGAGGTGGTTATGATATAATGAGTAAAGAAATGTATCATCGTAAAGCTGAACAAGATGCTCTTATGTCTGTAATAAATACTCCCCGTGGAGGAGAGAACCAAGCTCTACTTGAACAATTCAATAAGTTCATTGATGATGCTAAAGCTGATAATAAAAAACGAGCTAAATATAATCTATTTAAAGCTAATCCTATATTCGATTTTGTTAAGACTTATCTTAATGAAGAACAACAAAGAGAATATATAGCTAAACGTAAAGAACTTATTAAGAATATTGATAAAGAGTTTGCTAAACTTCCAGATATTTATAATCAGTTTGAACTTAAAGATGGAATTGCTCAAATAAAATCTGATAGTAAACTTACTCTTAAAGAATATGCTAAATTTATTGATAAAGTTCGTGAAGTAAATAAGAAAGTTCATGGTGTTTATGATAAACTTGGTTCTGCTAATATTGAACAACATTGGTGGGGTGGTATGGTTATGCAATATCATAAACATCTTTATCCCGGTTTTAAGAAACGTTATCGTTGGAATGGTTATTATAATGAAACTCTAGGTACTATTGAAAAAGGTAGTTATACTAGTCTTTATGATTATTTGACTATTCCATTTAAAGAAACTAACATAGGAGAAATTAATAATGTAAGTGATGTTCTTAAAGCATTCCAAACTTATGGTAAGAATTTACTTTCATTTGCTGTTAATTTCAAACTTAATTATGAACTTCTTCCTGAACATGAAAAAGCAAATATTAGACGTAATTTAGGTGATTTACTTTATGTAGGTGCTGCTATTATTGGAGCAATTGCTATAACTGGTATGGGCGGTGATGATGATGAAAGTATTATGTATAATCTTATGCTTTATCATGCTGACCGTCTTGCTTCTGAAGCTGCTTCATTTACTCCATTTGGAGCTTATGCTGAAGGTAAAAAGCTATGGTCTAGTCCTGTTGCTATTGGACAAACTATTAATGACTTACTTGGTACTACTGCTATGGCTGCTAGATTCCTTATTGAAGAAGATTTTACTGAGGAATATACTACTGGTAGATATAAAGGTATGAATAAGTTTGAAGTTATGGCTGTTCGTAATATACCTGTTGTTCGTAGTATTAATCGAGTTCTTGATTTACCTAATAATAATAGTTATTATAAAGTTGATGAAAATATACTTAGTATTATACCTTATAAAGATATAGCTAAAGATATATTTGAATAAGCTGGACTTGAATCTAGTAAAAAATAAGGGCTTGCCTATGGTATCACTACCTAGACAAGCCCTTTTACTTTTATATTAATACAAGAATACCTTTAGTTTGAAGTTCAAAGCAATCATTAACATAATCTTCAGGAGTACCACTATAAATATATTTAGGATTAGCAACATAGCAACCTTTAACACATTTATCCTCTTTATCTTTATAATGATTAATAAATCCTTTATCTTTAAGACTAGATAATGCTGATTTTATAGATGGCTTTGGAACTTTAGTTTCTTCTTCACAATCATCATAAAACATAGCATTAACTGAAAAATAAAGTTTAGTTTTATCTGGTTTTTGTCTTGTTAAAAGAACATGACTATTAATATAAAATAAAACATTTTTTTCATTATTAGTAAGATTATAAATATTACCTAAAGTATCAATAAACACTTTAAAATATAATCTTTTCTTTTGTTCATCAATAAGTTGTTTATGACTTTTAGAATCAGCATACATGACAAGAACATCTTTCTTATCAATAATTTCACCATCTTTTGTTACAATAGCTACTGTATTAACATCATTAATAGCATAATTAACTATACTATTATTAGGTTTATTACTTTTACTAATAGATTTAAATGTAGGCATAAGAATATAATTTTATATTCCAAAGATAAAAAATATAACTATATCAAATGTTAATAGAATAAAAAATTATACTAATCTTTGTACTAGTTCTACTAATCTTTGTATCAGTCATACTACGGGTGTTGATTTAACATAGCTTTTATGCTGATTATCAGCACTTTAACGACTACGAATATCTAGTCTATTCTATAAGCCAATCAAAGGTGCAACCTTTGTGCGTAGGCGCATAGCCTATATGATTATTAATAATAGTAATATCTTAATTAAAACCATCATCATTATTACCAATAACACACATAAGAATAACAAAAACTATAATACCAACAACAAATAGTTTTCCACTATACTTATCCATAGCTTCACTATCACTAATATTATTAGCAACAGCTAATAGTTTAACACCACCAAATATAATTCCAAGAAGAACAATAAATGCAACCATAATTATAATATATTTAAGTTTAACAATAAGATAAAAATAAACCCCAGTAGTAAGACTAGCTTAGCTACCGAGGTTTCAGTCATGCCAACGACTATAAGTTTAAGGATTAGTAGAACGCTCCGCTTCGCTACGCTCAACTCCCCGTAGAGGATGGAATAGACTAGTATTCATTCAATCAATATAATCATTATCATTAATAACTATACTAATATTACTAGCACAACTACCATTCCATCCTCTACGGGGAGTATAGCGAAGAGTGCGTAGCACTCGTAGCGGTTCCAAGCTAATCATCAAATTTAATAAAGCCAGCTCTATTAGAGCCAGCTTTACGTATAACATATAAACCATTAGCATTAATACTATTTACTTCTTTAGTCCATATTTAGCCCATTGAAGAACAAATCCAAGACCTTCCCAAATTTTATCTTCAGCTTTAATTCGAGCATAATTAGAACCAACATTTAAATCAAAGTTTTCAGGTTTTACACAAGCTGCTTGACCATGAACTTCAAATCCAGTAAGACAAGTAAGAGTAGTATTAGTTGTTTTAGTACCAACTTTTACATTTTCAATACCTTTAATAAATCTCTTAATATCATTTTCTTTAAGAACATCTCCAGCAGGGTCTTCAAGTTTATAATAAGCTTTCTCAAACTCTTTAGCAGGACTCCAAGATTTATATCCATTAGGATAAGTTACTTCATAACCATCTTCTTCAAAAAAATGATTACCAATTCTATAACCTTTGTCATTTGCTTCACGAGCTGTCATAGGAACAGCTTCAATCATTTTAACTCCAATAAATTTAGCCATAATTTTAAAATTTAATTATTTATTTAACCGTAGTAGGAATTTAGTAGTAATTATTACAAATTTATCATCCATTGGTTCAACATCAAGATCGGAAGAGCGTCGTGTAGGGAAAGAGTGTCTT
>ERZ650302.171-NODE-171-length-32510-cov-27.786443_pt1 | contig 32510 bp, 28 predicted proteins | sample MGYA00376238_ERZ650302 | MGnify/ENA primary metagenome ERZ650302 (study PRJEB26733, sample SAMN07839298) | wastewater metagenome | biome: urban; feature: wastewater treatment plant; material: waste water | place: USA: North Carolina | collected 2016-04-28 ... | reverse complement strand
CTTGCCAACCAGAAAGATAAATCGCTTCTAAACCTGCGTCCACTTCCTGAACTGCTTGATTTCCTGTTAAAGCTCCTAAACCTGCTACAAAATCTTGATTATTTAGCTTTTTCCAAAGCAACTCAGACATTTGAGTAGCGATGGTATAATCTAGCTTGTACTTTCCTCTTAGTTTTAAAACTTCTTCAGCAGAATAAGGTCTTGTAATACCTTTCCATCTTGGGTTTTCTCTCCACTCTTTTTCGAGCGCTTGGATTTGTGATTGTGTGTTCATAATATTTTGGATTTTTTTGGTTGTTTAAAATTTGTATAATGTATAATGTACTATGTAAAATGTATTTTTATTTACTTAACAATTCATACTTTGTACTTTGTAGATCAAATAAACGGATAAGCTTTTAAGGTTAAAAATTCTTCGAAATTTTCATCAAAAATCAATTCATTAAAGAGTTTTGTAGCCAAATCAAACTTGCCATTTTCATAGCGTTTTTCACCGACATATTTTTTAATTTTTTCGAGTTCATCTTCTTCCCAGATCATAATCATATTTGGTGTAAGTGTTCTTTCGTCGTCTAATTTTGCTTTATTTTTGAGCCATTGCCAAACCTGAGTTCTAGAAATTTCGGCAGTTGCAGCGTCTTCCATCAGATTGTAAAGCGCTGCAGCTCCCGTTCCCATCAACCAAGATTCTATATACAGAATTCCTACGTTAATGTTTTTTCGTACGCCTTTTTCGGTAATTTCACCTTTCGGAACTTCTAATAAATCTGCTTCAGAAATGTGATAATCTTCGTACTTTTTATCTATTTGATTGGGTGTCGGCATATATTCATCAAAAATCGCTTTCGCTACAGGCACCAAACCAGGATGTGCTACCCAAGTTCCATCGTGTCCGTTTTTCACTTCTCTTTCTTTATCGGCGCGCACTTTTGCATAAGCTATTTCGTTTTCTTCTTCATTATTTTTTACAGGAATTTGCGCTGCCATTCCTCCCATAGCGTGAACTCGGCGTTTATGACAAACCTGAATTACACGTTTTGAATAAGCACTCATAAAAGGTGAAGTCATGGTTACTTGGTCTCTATCAGGAACTAAAAACTCTGGATGGTTTCTAAATTTTTTGATATAAGAAAAAATGTAATCCCATCTTCCGCAGTTAAGTCCTGAGCTATGCTCTTTCAGCTCATATAAAATTTCGTCTAACTGAAAAGAAGCGGTGATGGTTTCTATGAGGACTGTTGCTTTAATTGTCCCCTGATTAATTCCTAAATAATTTTGCGAAAAATTGAAGACCTCATTCCACCATCTTGCTTCTTTATAATGTTCTAGTTTGGGCAAATAAAAGTAAGGGCCACTTCCATTTGCTAATAAAGTTTTAGCATTTCTGAAGAAATAAATTCCAAAATCTATCAAAGAGCCTGAAGCTTTTTCTCCGTTAATTTCTATATTTTTTTCTTCTAAATGGAGTCCTCTTGGTCTTACAATTAGCGTTGCCAAATTTTCATTAAGTTGATAAGATTTACCTTCCTCATTTACAAAATCTATTTTTCTATTAATCGCATCCGTAAGGTTAATTTGACCTTCCATACAATTTTGCCAAGTTGGCGCATTAGAATCCTCAAAATCTGCCATAAAAGTAGAGGCACCAGAATTTAAAGCATTGATAATCATTTTTCTATCAACAGGCCCTGTGATTTCTACTCTTCTGTCTTGCAAATCATTAGGTAATTTGCTACAAGTCCAATAATCTTCTCTTATTCCACGAGTTTCTTTAGGAAAAGCAGGCATTATTCCCTGATTAATCATTTCTTGAACTTTTTTTCTTTGTTCCAAAAGTTCTATTCTCTTATCATTAAATTTTTTGTGAAGCTGAATTAAAAATTTTTCAAGACCTTCAGAAAAAATCTGGGTATATTTTTGTTGTGCAATAATTTTAAATTCCTTTTCCATAATATTTTGATTTTGTTGATTTTACTTACCTATTCAGACAACAATAAATTTTAAACAAAGAATAATATTGAATTCTGTCTGAGACAAATATATAAAATATTTTCACCTACAGCGAACGTTCGCTATTTTTATTAAAAATTTTATTATGCGAAAAATCGCTTTTATTTTTTATCTTTGTATTGAAAGGAACTACAGCGTTATTTAGAATGATTATAAATTCATTTTCCTTAACTTTTCCATCGATTTTTGAAGCAAAATTTGAAATTTTAAACCAATTAAAAACTCCAAATTTTAAAATCAAAATCATAAAATATAGATTTTATATAAAAGTAAGAGTCAAATAAAACAAAACTAAATCTTAAAAACATGACCAGCGAAAGTGATTTTATAAAAACAGTTTTCGGATTAAAACTAAGACAACAAAGACAAAAAAAAGACTGGTCTTTGCAAGATTTAGCAGACAAAACCAAGCTTTCTAAATCTTACCTCAACGAAATAGAAAACGGCAAAAAATACCCAAAACACGACAAAATTCTACAATTAGCAGAAGTTCTTAATTGTAAATTTGATGATTTGGTTTCTACGAAATTAGATAAGAATCTCGCTCCTTTCGGCGAACTTTTACAGAGTGATTTTTTCAAAGAAATCCCTTTAGACTTATTTGGAATCAACAAAAATACACTCATCAATATTATTAGCGAAGCTCCGAAACAAATTACCGCTTTCATCAATACATTAATCGAAATTTCTCAAAATTATAACTTAGGAAAAGAGCGATTTTACTTTGCTGTTTTAAGAAGTTTCCAAGAGTTACACGATAACTATTTCCCAGAAATTGAAAAAACGGCTCAAGATTTCGCTTTTGAAAACAATTTAAAACTCGGAAAAAATATAGACATTGAACATTTAGAAAAAATTCTTACCGAAAATTTCGGCTACGAAATAAAATCTGAAAATTTTGAAAATCACGGAACACTCAACAATCTTCGTTCGCTTTACATTCCGGAGAAAAACCTACTTCTCTTGAATCAACTTTTAGACGAAAATCAAAAAACCTTCATCTTCGCAAAAGAAATAGGCTTCAATGTTTTAAAACTAACGCCAAGACCTAACACCTATTCTTGGTTAGATTTTACGAGTTTTGATGAATTGCTCAATAATTATTACGCCTCTTATTTTGCGGGTTGCATCTTAATTCCAAAAGATGAATTGGTAGAAAAATTAGAAGATTTTTTTGATGAACCTGAGTGGAATTCACAAAAATTAGCCGAACTTATTTCTCATTTCACCAATTCTCCAGAAACATTTTATTACAGATTAACCAATATTCTCTCTTCAGAATTTGGCATTAAAGATTTGTTTTACCTATGTTTCGTCAAGAAAAAAGACACCGATAAAATACAGATTTTAAAAGAGTTACATCTTAATCAACAACAAGCTCCGCATGCCAATTCTATGAACGAACATTATTGCCGAAAATGGATTGCCATCAAAAATCTGAAAGAATTAAAAGAAAACGAAACCCTTACTTCTGCCCAAATTTCACATTATAAAGACTCTGGTTTAAGCTATTTGGTACTTTCTACCTCTCATAAAAATCCTTTTTCTGATGGAGCTAACCGCAGTTATTGCATTGGGATTTTATTGAATTCCAATTCATTAAAAAAAATAAAATTTGCGAAAAGCACTTCTGTAAAATCCGAAAACGTAGGCGTTACCTGCGAAACTTGCAACATCTTAGACTGCGATGTAAGAAAAACACCTCCAACACGTTTAGACAAAGAGAATTTCAATGAAAGTATGAAAAAATCTATTGCAAAAATCAGAAAAGAAATCTTATAATTTACGATTTATGATTTGTGATTTACGATTTTGCAAAGATTTAATTTAACTATTGCAATTAATTCTTTTTAACATTTTTTGCGGATAACTTTAGACAAAAACTATTGGCTTTTAATTTTCTTGGAATTATCTTTGACGAGATAAGATTATGAATTTCGATAGAATAAAAGAAAAATTAGAAATCCTTGCTGATGCCGCTAAATACGACGTTTCCTGCTCTTCGAGTGGAGGAAATCGTAAAAATAAAGGCGGACTTGGCAACAGTCACGTTTCTGGAATTTGCCATTCTTATACGGAAGATGGTAGATGTATTTCTTTGCTCAAAATTTTGCTCACCAATCATTGCATTTACGATTGCGCTTACTGCGTTTCCAGAAAATCTAACGACATCAAACGTGCTGCTTTTACGGTAGATGAAGTGGTAGATTTAACGATTAATTTTTACCGAAGAAATTACATTGAAGGTTTATTTTTGAGTTCCGGAATTTTCAAAGATGCAGATTTTACAATGGAACGTTTGGTAAGAATTGCCAAAAAACTACGACAAGAACATAATTTCCACGGTTATATTCATTTAAAAACCATTCCTGGTGCAAGTGATGAATTGATGAAAGAAGCCGGACTTTACGCTGATAGACTTTCTATAAATCTTGAAATTCCTACGGAATCTGGCTTAAAATTACTCGCTCCCGAAAAATCTCACGAACAAATGACGAAACCAATGAATTTTATTAAAAACGAATTGGTTTTGTACAAAGAAGAGAAGAAAATTTTTAGAAAAGTTCCGAAATTTGCTCCCGCTGGACAATCTACTCAAATGATTGTGGGCGCTACCAATGAAACCGACCTGAAAATTATAAAAGTTGCCGACCATTTTTACCAAAATTATAATATGAAGCGTGTTTATTATTCTGGTTATGTTCCGATGATTGAGGATTCTAGGTTGCCTTCGGTTTTTTCGCAAGTTCCGATGCAACGGGAAAATCGTTTGTATCAAGCTGATTGGTTGATGCGGTTTTATGGTTTTGATGCCAATGAAATTCTAGACCAACAAAATCCGTTTTTGGATTTAGAAGTTGACCCAAAATTAGCTTGGGCGTTAAGAAATCGAGAAAAATTTCCAGTCAATATCAACACTGCACCGAAAGAAATGCTGTTGAGAATTCCTGGAGTTGGCGTAACTTCGGTTTTGAAAATTTTACAAGCGAGAAAATTTCAAAAATTGAATTTGGGACATCTCAAAAAAATGGGAGTTGCCACCAACCGAGCCAAATATTTTATAGAATTTGAAAGCGAAAACGTTTTCAATAGATTGATTGATGAACAAAATTTCCGCCAAATTGTGTTGAACGGAATGAAATCGAAATGGCAAAATCCGTTTTCGGAGCAATTGAGTTTGTTTTAAAAATTTCAAATTTTATAAATATAAAACCTTACTTTTGTTAATATTGAAAACATTATGAATAATTGGATTGAAACAGCAAAGCAACTTTTATCACGAAGTTTAAAACCTATTCCACAAGAACTAAACGAATTAGACTGGAAAAGTGATATTTCAGATAAAAGTGAAAGATTAGCACAACACATTTCAGCTTTCGCCAATAATCCAAATGGAGGATTTTTAGTATTTGGAATAAATGATGATGGTAACATTATTAATCTAAATAAAGATAAAATAGATGAAATTATTAAAAAAATTGGAAACATTGCAAGAAATAATTTAGCACAACCCGTAGCAATAGAACATGACGTTATTGAATTTGAAAATAAACCAATTTTAATTATACATATCCCAGAAAATTTTGATAAGCCTGTTTATTTGCGCGGTAAAACGGTCTATGAAAGTTATAAAAGAAGCGCTGGACAAACAGTTAAACTATCTATTAATGAAGTTAAACATTTGATTTCAATTTCAATAGGAACTGATTTTGAAGTTCAAACTGCAATGCATAATATTGATGATGACGAAGTTTTAAGACAACTTGATTATGATAGTTATTTTTCATTGCAAGAAAAAAGATTTCCTGATACTAAAAATAGCCTTCTTCATACTTTATCAACTGAAGATTTAATTAAAAATTATAATAAAAATTGGGATATATTAAATTTAGGAGCAATTCTTTTTTGTAAAGATATTAGAAATTTTAAAGATTTAAAAAGGAAAGCAATAAGAGTAATTGTTTATAAGGAAACGAGTAGGATTAATGCAATAAAGGAACAAGAAGGAATTAAAGGTTATGCTTCTGGTTTTGAAGGATTGATAAGTTATATTATGGATCAATTGCCTTCAAATGAAATTATTGAAAACGCATTAAGAAAAATAGTAAAAGTTTATCCAGAAGTTGCCATAAGAGAATTTGTCGCAAATGCTCTCATACATCAAGATTTTACAATTACTGGCGCTGGAATAATGATTGAAATTTTTTCTGACAGACTTGAAATAACAAACCCAGGAATTCCATTAGTAGATATTAATAGATTTATTGATACAGCCCCTAAATCAAGAAATGAAAAACTAGCATCTTTAATGAGGAGACTTAATATTTGTGAAGAAAGAGGTAGTGGAATTGATAGAGCAATTAATGCCATTGAAGTATTTCAACTTCCTGCTCCAAAATTTATTAAAGGTGACGATTATACAAGAGTTATTATTTATGCACCTACCAGTTTAACAAAAATGAATCCCGATGATAGAATAAGAGCTTGTTATCAACATACTTGTTTAAATTATGTAAATAATCAGCCTGTTAACAATCAGTCTGTAAGGAAAAGATTTAATATTTCTAAAAACAATGTTTCTTTTGCTTCAAAAATTATTGCAGAAACATTAGACCACGGTTTAATTAAACCAAGTGATCCAGAAAATATATCTAAAAAATTTGCTTCCTACATTCCTTTTTGGGCATAATTTTATTTCATTAGAAAATCCCTAAACAATTTAAAACGACTTTAAATAACTGATAAACAAGTGATTACCTATTACATTTTAAAATCATTGTCATGTTTAGATTCTAAAAAATTTACAAATTATTACTTAAAATTGACCACACTTCTCTACAATTCCACTTTTGAAGGATTACTAACGGCTGTATTTGAAGTTTTCGAGTACAAATATGATGCTGTGGAAATTATTGCCAAAGAAAATTATACGCAAGAAAATTTCTTCGCAGAAACTCACGAAGTGATTACCGATTTTGAAAAATCTGATAGAGTTCTCAAAAAATTAGAAGAAAATCTCGGCAAAGAAGGAATTTCTCAATTGATGTTGGTTTATTTTTCGGAAAGAAAAGATTTAGAACGATTGATTTTGAGCGCAGTTCGGCATTCTATCAATCATCCGAAACAAAATATTTTAAAAGATTTCGGGAATGATGATATTTTAGAAATTTCTAAAATTTGCAGAAGTGTAGGAAGAGAACGACACAGAATGCTCGCTTTCGTACGTTTTGAATTGTTGCAAGATGAAGTGTATTTTGCAAAAATAGAACCTGATTTTAATGTTTTGCCTTTAATTCAAAAACATTTTAAAGACAGATATGCCGATCAAAAATGGATGATTTTTGATTTGAAACGCCATTACGGAATTTTCTATGATTTGAAAAATGTAGAGTTTTTCTTTCCCGATGAAACTCAATTACAAAATTTCAGAAATTCTGAACAGTTTCACCATGAGGAAGAAAAAAAATATCAAACACTTTGGCAACGTTATTTCGTGAAAACAGGAATTCCGGAACGTAAAAATATGAAACTCCACATTCAATGGATGCCGAAAAGATATTGGAAGTATTTGACGGAGAAGTTTTAGGTTGAGGTAAAGGTTGAGATAAAGATAAAAATTTGAGGTTTTTGCTCCAGAGGAGCAATAGGTTTGTAGAAAAAATGATACTATAATATGGTGCGCTCCAGAGGAGCGCTACTTTTTCAGGAAACTATGAAAACGATAATTCTCTCGCTGATTTTGCTGATTACGCTGATTTTTTTTCTAAATTTTTAAAAGTGAAAAGAAAAAGAAACCAGAACCTAGCCCAGATTGCAGCATTGTTTGAGCACTTTTTCTGTGATGGCGTGACTGAATTTTTCTTTTGAAAAAGTGAACGCTATTTCGCCATCACAGAAAAATGCGAGTGCGGAAAGCTGGACAGATAGTCTAAAAAAGCAAAAACGTGTTGCTTCTTAAAAAAAATCATTTCTTATCTTACATCAATGCTATTGCTTTCTAGACAGGGGTAAATTTGCACCATAATAATTAACCAAAAAAATAAAATATTATGGCAACAAAATGGAACTTAGATCCTACACACAGCGAAATTACTTTTAAAGTAAGACATATGATGATTTCGAATGTAAAAGGTGCATTCAATAGTTTTTCAGCAGAAATAGAAGCGGAAGATGATTCTTTCAAAAACGCAAAAGTAAGCGCAACTATAAACACTGATTCTATTGACACCAACAATGCTGATAGAGACGCTCACTTAAAAAGTGCAGATTTCTTTAATGCAGAAGCAAACCCAACCATTACTTTTGAAAGCACGGCTCTTGCTGATGAAATCACAGGAAATCTTACCATAAATGGTGTTACCAAACCTGTAGAATTAGAAGTAGAATTCGGAGGAATAAATGTAGATCCTTGGGGAAATACAAAAGCTGGTTTTTCTTTTGAAGGTAAAATTAAGAGAAGTGATTTCGGGCTAAACTGGAATGCTGCACTAGAAACGGGTGGCGTTTTGGTAAGTGATGATGTGAAAATCGCTGGTGAATTGCAATTTGTGAAAGGATAAATTGGCAGTTTGATTTTATTTGAAGTAGTTTGAAATGGTTTGAACAACTAAATCAAACTACTTTACATAATAGGGTTTATATCAGTTAAATTTTTAGGGCAGCTTTTCCGCCTTCCGCTCCCAATCTTTTTTTACCAAAGCTTTTCCAGCCGCAAAAAAAAGGATTTCCGCTCAAGTCGGGCTGCACAAAATCACGTTCTAAACATACAATTGTAACCTCTAGTGCATTATATAAAAAATTAAACGCAAAGACGCAAATAATTCGTTGTTAAATGATTACGTTTTTAAGGCGCGAAGTTTTAACTTTGTTAAAATTGAAAATATTTGATTTTCTTGCGCCTTAAAAATAGTTTCAATGAAAATTTGAATTGCGCCTTTGCGTTTTTTACCGTTAATGAGTAATCTGAATAAATTTTGATAATGCACTAGAGGTAATTGTATAAACTCTAATATCCAAAAAAAATAATGAATATCAATCAGTTACAAAATATTTCTGATGCTTTTCCGAGAACGGAAAAAATGCCAGTTCTTTTTTTAGGACACGGCTCGCCGATGAATGCAATTGAGGAAAACCAATTTGTGAGAGGTTTTAGGGAAATTTCAAAGAAAATTCCAATACCAAATGCAATTCTCTGTATTTCTGCACATTGGTTTACGAAAGGGACTTTTGTGACTTCGGGAGAAATTCAGAAAACGATTCACGATTTTTATGGATTTCCGCCAGAACTTTTTGCAGTGGAATATCCTGCAAAAGGAAATCCTGAATTGGCAAAAGAAACTGCGGAACTTCTCGCACCAACTTCTGTGATAGAAACGGAAAGTTGGGGACTAGATCACGGAGCGTGGAGTGTGATAAGACACTTGTATCCAGAAGCGCAAATCCCTGTAATACAGATAAGTATAGATTATACGCAACCTGCGCAATATCATTTTGATTTGGCGAAAAAATTACAAAAATTAAGAGAAAAAGGCATTTTAATTATCGGAAGCGGAAATGTGGTTCACAATCTGAGAATGATTGATTGGAAGAATATCAATACAGTTGGCGCTGGTTGGGATTGGGCAATAGAAGCGAGAGCAAAAACAAATGAGTGGATTTTGGACGGGAATTTTCAGAATTTAATCCATTTTGAAAAGCAAGGAACAGCTCTGCAAAATGCCATTCCTACTCCAGATCATTATTTACCATTGATTTATACGCTTGGTTTGAAGGAAAAATCTGAAGAAATTTCGCTTTTTAATGATGAATTAATTGGTGGAAGTTTGAGTATGACGAGTGTGAAAGTAGGTTGAGGAAAAAGTTGTGAGAACTTTGTAAACATTAAAATATTAGACGCATTTTTGTCATTCCGTAGGAATCTCAACAGCTATATATAGATTCTTTCAGAATGACAAACAGAATGTAATAAATTATTCCACTTTAAATTCTCTATTCCTCACCATTTCTGCAATTGTGAGAATATCTTCACCAATTAATCTATCTTCTTCTAATCTTCTGACCTTAGAGCGAAGAATTTGGTAGTTTTCTTCGATAATTTTAGAAGACTTCAACGGTCTGCGAAACTCTATTCCTTGCGCTGCAAACATCAATTCTATCGCTAAAATATTTTCTAAATTCCCTAAAACTTGATTGAATTTTCTACCCGAAATACTTCCCATAGAAACGTGGTCTTCTTGCCCCAAACTGGTAGGCACAGAATCTGCCGAAGCGGGGAAACAAAGCGTTTTATTCTCTGTAACTAGCGCAGCAGTAGTATATTGCGGAATCATAAATCCTGAATTTAAGCCAGAACTTTCTATCAATAACTTAGGCAAACCATATTTTCCTTCGAGCAAAAGATAACTTCTTCTGTCTGAAATATTTCCTAATTCTGCTGCTGCTAAAGTGGCATAATCCAGAGGAAGCGCCATTAATTGTCCGTGGAAATTCCCTCCAGAAATCGCTTCTTCGTCCGAAATTACAATAGGATTATCTGTTACAGAATTAAGTTCTGTTTCTGCCATTTCTTTCAAATGTTCAAAAGCATTTCTACTCGCACCGTGTACCTGTGGAACGCAACGCATAGAATATGGGTCTTGTACTCTTCCGCAATTCTCGTGATATTCTAGATTTTCAGAATTTTTCAACAATTTCAGCATTCTTTTCGCCACCAATTTACTGCCTTTATATGGTCGAATTTCGTGCAGTTCTTTTTTAAACGGACTAGCAGAACCTTGATATGCTTCTATAGAAAATGCCGCAGCTAAATCTGCTAAATTTAATAAATATTCAAATTTTTCTAAACCTTTGATTGCGTGAGCCAAAATAAACTGAGTTCCATTAATTAAAGCTAAACCTTCTTTCGCCTGAAGTTGCAGAGGTTGTAATTGATGCTTTTGAAGAACTGCGGAAGTTTCTACAATCTGTTCACCATCCCAAACTTTTCCTAAACCAAGAAGAGGCAAAACAAGATGTGCTAATGGTGCTAAATCTCCACTTGCACCTACAGAACCTTGTTCTGGAACTACAGGAATAATGTCTTTTTCTACCATTAAGATTAATCTTTCTACCACTTGTAGAGAAATCCCCGAAAAACCTTTAGAAAGTGCATGAATTTTAGAAACCATCATGATTTTAGAAATTTCTTTGGCAATCGGTTTTCCTACGCCTACCGAATGAGAGATAATGAGATTCTCTTGCAATTTAGCGGTTTCTTCTTCAGAAATTTTGGTTTCGCAAAGTGGCCCAAAACCTGTATTGATACCATAAACTGTTTTATCAGATTTTACAATTTTTTGTACGTTTTGATAAGAATTTATGATTTGTTGTTTAGATTTTTTATCCAATTTTGCTTTTTTAGGATGTTTTATTATTTCTAAAACATCGTGAAAAGTAAAATAATCTACTCCGTATATTAACATTGTCTAATGAGATTTATTTGGTGCTAAATGTAAGCAAATAGAAGCACAAAAAAAAGCGAGAAAAATCTCGCTTTTAGTTATTTCTTAACGACAGTTACTAGCTGACCTTCGTACTTGGTAATGGCATCAAAAATCTGCTTAAACGCAGGGAAGTATTCTTTCGGGAAAAATGAGTCTGCAACTAAAATATTACTTTCAACTGTAATTTTGTTACCTTCTTGGGTTACCATATAAGTATATACAATACCTTCATCTTCAGTTTTAAATTTTTTAGAATCTGGGATGGTTTCAAACTTATAACCTTCAGGAATTGTAATGGTTACTTTTTTATTTTTAGTGTAAGCAGAGATAAATTCTATAGGATTTCTTCTTTCTTCAGTTTGGTTAAAATCATGGTTTTTAGAATATAAAAACAAAAGTGGATTAAAGATAAATTTACCACCTACACCATCCACAAAAGTATCTGATGTAAAATCAAAACTAGTTTCAAATTCATTATCATTTAAAAGACCAGATTTAAGATTAGATAAAGGAAATTTATATCTCTCTTTGTAGTTGTCTTTTTGGTAACCTTCTTTGTCTTTATCATATTCTTCGCTATTAAGCATAGCATATATTTTAGTATCTCTATCCGTAAAATGACCTGCAAAAGTAGCATCTTTTTCTAGCTGAGCATTTACTTCTAGGTAAGTATTGCTTTTTTCAGGATTCACTAAATTTATTTGGTCTGCTTTCTCTTCTGAAAAGATATAACCAATGTAATTTACTGCTCTAGGGGGAATTACATTAATAGAAGAAAGTTTAGACGTAGCATCTAGAATGTATAATTTATCTTTAGAATCAAAACAAGCAATTAGATAATTAAGACTCGTAATAGAAGGTAAATAATTAGTAAGCATACCTCTATCTACCGTCGAAAGAACTACAGGATTGGCCTTAATCCCTGCATTTCTAAGTAGTAAAATCAATAAAATGTTAATTTCTGCTGCATTACCTACTTTGGTATTAATTAAGTTTTTAATTCCTTCATCTACAAAAGCCCCTCTTTTTTTATCCCAAGTATAATTTTTTTGTACAAATTTCAAAATGGCTTCTGCTTTTTTAAGCTCAGTAGGAATTTGCTTGATTTCATTCGGAAGTAAATCCCTTACTAAATTATCTTTTTTAAGTGCACCACCAAATTCTTCATCTTTCATCATTTCTTTTCTTACATCTTCCCAAGAAAGTGAATAAGATTTGAATTCATTTCCGATGTAAGTAGAGTTAAGTTCTGCTCTTAGCGATGTTCTATAATTATCGTTGTTTTTAACATAATTTTCTTCTAAAAATGCTTTAATATTTTCATACCCAAATCTATAAGTTCTATAATCAGCACCATACAACATTTTTTCTTCTACCACTCTATATTTTGGAAGCACAGAACCTTGATAATTGATATTATAACCAAGTTCTTTCGGGGCATCAAAAACATATTCCGAGTATATAATCGGAACGTTTTCTTCTATCATAATTTTTGGCATCTCGTGGATGAATGGACTAAGAACCGTGTAAGAATATTCTACCACAGAGCCATCTTTTACATTTGGAAATGCAAATTTTATGATGTTATAACGTTTGTTTTCAGTAGATTTGAATTTAGAATCTTTTTCTACTTTGGTAGCAACCATTTTGTCATTCTCTAGGTTGTAGGTATAAGCTTTAAGATTAGATATTTTTTCTTCTCTACCACTTTCAGATTCATACAATCCTATTTCTTGGTTTAGAAAATCATCTGCCTTATCTTTATTATAAATTTTTACGCGATCTACTACCTTGATTTCCATTTCATAATCTTTTTTCACATAATAGTGTATAGATCTGTATAGAATCTCAGCTGGCGCATCTTCTTTTAGAGTAGATTTTGTTTTTTTGAGGTCTGCTATGTCAATTTTAGGAGTATCTAGAAATTTATGCTCTTTCTGCGACCAAAAAAAGCTAAATGAGAAAACCGTTAATAGAATGAGAATTTTTGTTTTCATTGTTTAGTCATTGTTTTGATATTAAAATTTTTGTATTGTCTAGATTAGTGGTTTTTTTCCTAAAGGCTGCGTATTCTTTAAATTTTTCTTTAGGATAATTCCCTTTTGAGATGGTAATTTTTCTATTTACAAGAAGTTTATCTCCTTCTAGTTTAAAATCAAGATTATAGGTCCCAAATTCAGATTTAAGACTAACAGGAAGCGGTTTTTCAGCTAGTTTGTAACCTGCTGGTATGGCAAATTCTGTTTCATAAATATCTTGATAAGAAAATGGCAAAGATAATGGCAACTTTCTTTCTTCGTTGTTGTTGATATTAGATGTTTCTAGAAGAGGTATTACTCTAAAAAAGATGTCATTTCCTAATTTTTTAGAATAATCATTAACTTTAAATTTTGTTTGATAGGTAATTTCTGCTTTGTCTCTATCATTATTGATGTTATTTACTTCTAAATTTTCTATTTTCAGGTGGTCATATCTGTTTTTAACAGCGTCTTTTACATCTTCTTTAGAAAGCCCAATTATATACATATTAAAGTCATATTGTGCTTTAGAATAGTAAAAATCCGAATTTAGATTAATGCTACCATCTTCATTTAATATCACTTTGGTTTTAATAATTTCTTGATTTTCTTCTGGTTTATAAATTGGCGTATTAATAATTTCGATTCCATTTTCTTTTACCGCCAAAACATTTCTATCTGTGGTATTAAAAGACAAGTGATTAAAAGCAATTTGCTGAGAAGTATTCTCTAACCAAATAGGGTCTTTTTCGGTAGGAATCATCAGAATTACGTGATTGCCACCCATTTTAGGGAAATCTGGATCAAAGGATTGTGGTGTTTCGTCACTTGTAATTACCGAATAATAAGACTTAATACCAGCTGCATCTAGTAAAGTTTTCATATAATTGGTAAGACCTTTACAATCGCCATATCCTTTTTTTCTTACCTCTTCTGGCGGCATAGGTTGCCAACCTCCAATACCAATAGATACATTTACATATCTGGTCTTGTTTTGCATGTATTGGTATATTTTTTTTACTTTTTCTGATGTAGTACCTGTAAGATTAAGTGCAGTAACTTCGGCTTTAATCTCTGGTGTTACCACAGAAACAGGAGTTAAAAGACTATTATACATCCAGTTACCAAAGGTTGTCCAGTTCGTCATATCTCCTTGTTTGCCTTCTAGAGTAAATTTTTCTAAAGAAAACTGAACTTTTGGTAATATTGTTTTTAAACTTGGAGAATAAGCTTCTTTTTCTAAGGCAGGAAAATTTTGATAAGAATAAGTAATATTATTAGCATCTCCACTAGAAGTAACCTTAGCAAAACTAGATTCTACATTTTTTGTTCTTAGCTTAATTCCAGATTTATTAACAATAGTAAGTTTATTATTCTCTAAAGAAGTATTGTAATCTAATAAAGGATAAAAATCTGGCAAAAATATGGTGTTTTGAGTTTTTACATTATAAGAATAAGAAATAGTGTAGGGGTAATTTACAGGAACATAATGCAGATATAGAATTCTATCATCCATATACAATGCACCAGCAGAAACACTACTTACATCTGTAAAATCACTTTTAGAATATTTTTTTATTACTTTTCCTTCTGCATCCAAAACTTGCACTTTTATATCACTTACTTTAGTACTTTTATCATAAGGAATTACTACAGTAGCATCTTCGTCACCTGCTTTATTGAGAACAGTAAACACATTTTGATGATTAATCTCCATATTATCTATAGAGTTTATCACATAAGTAGAAGCTTCGTTTCGTATTACGATATTTGCTTTGGTTTTTAATTCTTCTGGTATGGCAGAAACTGCATAATTTTGAGAAAAATAAAAAGTAGGAATCGCTAATAAACTTAGCTTAAGGAGATTGTTCATTGATTGGTTTTATGGTTTATCAAAAGTTTCGTTAAAAATATGGAAATTTATTTATTTTAACAAATATTTAACTTTGACATTCATCATAAAAAAAGCAGGAAAAATTTCCTGCTAATTTTAATATTTTACGATTAATTTACTTATTCTACCACAGGTGCATCTGCAGGTTTTTTCATCATTTTTCTTTTCCCGAATTCCCCTTTTCTATCTTTCATCATTTCTCTTCTTTTTTCCATTTTAGCTTTTTTATCGGCATCCCATTTTTGGTATTGTTCTGGCGTCAAGATTTTTTTCATTTCGGCTGCGTGGGCATCTTGCTTTTTCTTCATTTCTTCCATTTTGGCTTTTCTTTCCACCTCTCTTTGCTGCATATTTTTTTGCATATCTGCCATTTGTTTATCTTGTAAATCTTTGATTTTTTTTACTTGATCTTGAGATAAATTAAGGTCTTTAGACATTTTGTCTAGATGTTCTTGTTGTTTTTTTTGCATTTCGGCTTTTCTCTGCTCAGGATCCATTTTAGCAGGTCTATCCATTTGTTGTGCGAAAGTAATTGTAGCAACACCTAATGCTAAGGTCAAAAATATTTTTTTCATTTTATTAATATTTTAATTGTTAATCTGTTTCTTTGATGCTATAAACAGACCAAGGTTAAATTTTAAAAATGATAAAGTTTTGTTAAAAAAATATTATACAAAATTTGCAATAAGTTGCTTGATTATTTCTTCCGTTTCATCTGGGAAATCTACTTTTATGCTGTTTGCATTTTCTATCCAGAATTTTAGCTTAGAATCAAATTCTTTTTCGTGCCAGATTACAGTTGCTCCCATTTCTTCTGCTGCCAAAGCATTACATTGTTGTTCGTACTGATGAAACATAGGCACACACAAGACTTTTTTACCCAAAAACATGGCTTCTGCTGGTCCTTCGAAACCGCCACCTGTTAATAAACCTTCAGAAGTAGCAAGAGATTGATTAAATTTTTCGTTATTGATTTTAAAAACTTCAATATGGTTTTTCACGTAATCTTCTTTGGTATGTTTAGAGAACACCTGAAACGTTTTTTCTGGAAATTTTTCTAATTTTTTCAAAATAAACTCATCACTATATGCTGGCAAATAAACCGTGTAATGTTCTAAATTTTCTGAAAAAAGAGCTCTAATTTCAGACCTTATCACTGGTGTTTTAATAAAATCATCATATCTTTTGAAATGAAAACCAATTTTATGAGAAGCAGGCGCATAGTTTTTAAGTATAATTTCGCCTAAATGAAGCCCAGGAATTACCGGAGTTTTAGATGATAAAAATGCGGACTGGTGACTAAGTGCTACAGATTTTTTATTTCTAAGCATGCAAGCCCATGCGGTAACTGGTTCAAAATCATTAATAATTAAATCATATTCCTTCACTGGTAGATTTCTAATATCTTTTATCAATTGTCTGAAATCTGCCTTCCTGAAACTGCTTTTATAATTGATACCGCCATTGGTACCAAAATCAAAACCAAAACCTTTAAATTGATATTTAATCTCTTCATTTAGATTTACATCTGCCTGAGTTCCACTAATGAGAATGTCTAGCATTCCGTATTTTTTTAGAATAGGAATTATTTCTCTAGCTCTAGAAACGTGCCCATTTCCCGTACCTTGAATTGCATAAAGAATTTTCATAAAAACGAAGTTATCATTATTTCCTTTTGTAAACTCATTATTAAAAAAATTTAACACAAAAAAAAGCAAGAAGTAATTTCCTGCTTTTTCTGAATGTAAAAAATTAAATTTGATATGAAGAATATACTCTCTATAATACAAACAATATGCCTAAATTATAAATTACTAGAATTTTATGATTTATTTAATACTTATGTCCCTTTTTATGCCCTTTATGTTTCCCTTTATGATAGATTGCCTTAGGATTTTTACCCTTATAATATTCATTTTTATATTTTAAGTATTTGGTTTCTCCTAAAATCCTTCTTATTTCCCTATCTCTGTCTCTTCTCCAATAATCTGGTCTATCTTTATAAACTACATACCAAGACTCATAAGTAGGATATCTATTGTTAAGGACTACAATCTGATTTCTTTGTGCCGGAGTTAGATTTAATTCCAGACCTAATGAATTCCAATTTACAGATAAAATACTGTTTCTATAATTTTCATAAACTATGGTTTGAGAAAAATAGAATCCAAAAATCAAAAGTGCTATAATACTGAATGTCTTTTTCATAACTAGATTTTTTTTAAATTTCTATTGATAAAATTAACCAACTTGTTTTAATTACAAATCATAAACTGTAAATCATATAAAAATTACATAAAATCATAAAAAAGCAGATTATTTCTAATCTGCTTTTACTATAAATATTTATCAATTCTTCTATTGTCTAAATCCTCTACCATTGCTTCTTTCTCCGCCATTGCTTCTTTCACTACCATTAGATTTACCAAAAGAACGACCGTTATCTCCACCTCGGAAACCTCCATTATTTCTAGATTCATTACTCACTCTGTTCATTTCTTCGTTTCTTTTTGGAGCATCGTTTCTAAAACCATTATTTCTTGGCTGCTCTGCTTTATTGTTTCCAAAATCTCTGGATGATTGATCCTCTCCTCTTCTGAAGCCGCCATTATTCTGAGGTCTTTCGGTATCATTTCTAAAACTTCCACCGTTGTTTTGTGATTGATTATCTCTTCTAAAGCCGCTGTTATCTTTTACCACCTTATCATTTCCATTGAAACCACCTCTGAAGCTTCCTTTTCTGAAATCATCATTTCTATAAGTTCTTACATCTACATTTCTATATCTAGGAGTTACATAAACAACTGGTCTATAATGATTTACTCTATAATTTCTAAAATAAACAATAGGATTATAATTGTTATAATATCTTTGGTAAAATACTACATAAACTCTAGGTCCCAAAATTCTTTCTAATGCTATAAATCTGTCATAATACCATCTATCTGGATTGTATCTGTAATAATTAAACCAGTAATTATAGCCTGCAAATCTATCATTAAGAATTCTGATTTCTCTAACCTGTCTAGGAGAAAGCCTAAATTCTACAAATAATCTGTCCCAATTGATGCTTATTATCGCATTTCTATAATCATTATAAGATCCTCTATAGAAATCACGAGTGTAGTAATCATCAGGATATTCGTAATAATAATCATCAGGATAATTATAATCATCATAGTAATATTCATAAGAATTGTTTCCGTATTGATTATTGCCATAATTATCATTTGGATAATATTGTGCGTAGGTAATTCCAGCCAGAGATAATACAGAAGCAAGAATCATTTTTTTAAATATCAGTTTCATTTTATTATTGTTTAGGGATTTACTAAAGAATATTAAAAATGCGTGCCAAACTTTTTAAGTTTTTAAAATTATTTTGAATTTGGTTAAAAACATTCTTTATTTTTCTTTAAAATTCATTTTATTTTGATTGATAAAAACAAAAAAAGTTAAAACCAACGAATGATTTTAACTTTTATATTTCATTAAGTTATTAATTATTAAAGTCTTCCGCTTTCTGAAACGAAATGGGCAATTTTTTGATTAAAACTTTCTTTTTCTAATAATTCTTCTAGAGAAATATGCATTCTATATCTCCAGTAATGAGGGAAAACTGCTGGATTATTAATTCTCTCATCATCAGCATACGGATTTACAATCTCATAATCTGTAGCAAAATATTCCTGAATTGGGAAAATTGCCAACATCGCTTCAGAGTGAAGATGCTGTTTCATAATAATTTCTGCCAATTCTGGCATCAATTCTGAAGGAGCTGTACCAAATTGTTTCAATTGATTATTAAAATAATGCTGCGTAAGCTCTCTATTCTCTTTCCACCATTGTCTTAGTGTAGAACTATCATGCGAAGAAGCAGTTACCACATTCATATAACTCGCAGATTGCGGGTCATAATATGGTACATTTTCTTTAGGCGAACGTTGTACTTTAAGCGCTGTAATTCCTAATTTATCCATCACACCTGGCACACATTCTGGCACCAAACCAAGGTCTTCACCACAAATCAGCATATCTGTAGCAGTTAGTAACATTGGCAATTTTTCCATCGCTTTTTGATACCACAAACCGTCTTGACGCTTAAAGAAATAATCTACATAAAGATCTGACAATTGTTTCTTTTCCCAGTCTGATAAATATTTATAAGAATCTGTCTTTTGAATATTAAATCTTGGGTGATAAACGTAATCATTCCCATTAAATTCTTGTAAGAAAAGAACATTAGCAGCCAAACTGATGAGTTTATCTTCTACCCCATTGCTTGGATTTTTTTTGAAATATTCTGAGAGTTTTCTTTGCGTATCATATTCTGGTTTAAAATAATAAACCCCATTTTCCGGATACATAAAATGCTCTGAAATTACCTCTTTCTCATAACCAAACCAATCCCAAAGAATTTGGTCATTAATAAAAGGTCTGCAATATCTGTCATAATTAAAAGGAATATGTCTAGAAGCAAATTCTTCTAAACTAACAGGAACAGCAGGATAAAAATAACCTAACAAACCTTGCGTAGCAGACATTGGCATTCTCCAAATTCTAAAAAACCCTAGAATATGATCTATTCTCATCGCATCGAAATAACGAGCGATAACGTTGAAACGTTTTTTCCACCAATCATAATCATTAGCTTGCATTACTTCCCAATTGTAGGTAGGGAATTCCCAGTTTTGTCCTAAATCAGAAAACTCATCTGGTGGTGCGCCTGCCTGGAAATCCATCCCAAAAAGTTCTGGCTCCGTCCACGCTTCTACAGAATATCTGTAAATACCGATTGGTAAATCTCCTTTTAGAGAAATTCCTAAACCGTGCGTATAATCTACGGCTTCTTTTAATTGTAAATGCAATTGATATTGCACCCATGCGTGAAGCATTACATTCCCAAAATCTGCATGTTTTGCCTCAAAAAACTGAGCGATTTTACCTGCTACATATTTTTTATGAGTTTTCCAATCATTAAAATTTGGGGTATTATTTTTATCTCTCAAAACACAAAAAGCAGCATACGGTTTTAACCAATCTGCATTTTCTTTTAAGAATTTCGAGAAATCTTTGTCTTTTATTATTTCGGTTTTATTTTCTTCAAAAACAGCTTTTATAAATTTCCACTTCTCAGAAATCATCTGCTCATAATCTACTAGAGAAAGCGCATTAAGCTCATCTCTCTTCATTTTATATTCCAATTGAAAAGCTTCTGGAATCCCAAATTGAATTTTCTCTAAACTTAAATATTGAGGGTGAAGAGCGTAAACAGAAATAGCAGCATAAGGATAAGAATCCGTCCAAGAATAATTAGCCGTAGTATCATTAATTGGTAAAATCTGAATTACCGAAAGATTGGTTTTATGTGCCCAATCTGCTAATTTTTTAAGATCTGTAAATTCACCTACACCTAGACCATCATTGCTTCTTAAACTAAAAACTGGGATGGCAACTCCGGCAGCTTTATACAATTGCTCTAAATTAAATCTAAAGAAATGATCGGCATGCACTTGCAACACTTCCGCATCTTGATTCGGGAAGGCTAATCTATTATCTCCGTATTCTATTGCGATGATTCCACCTAATTTCTCGTCTAGAATTGCATATTTATATTGTACAAATTCTTTTTGTTTTTTCAAATCAACAGCAACTTCCCAAACCCCAACTGAAGTTTGAGACATTTTTGTTGGTTTATCGTAATCCCAATTTCCGAGTGCTTCATTATTCCCCAAAACAACCAATCTCCAATCTGGCGAATAAAGCGGTGCTTCTATTCTAAAATGATGGGTGTGTTTCTTAAGAATAGAAACCTTCTCTGGCTTGAAATCTCCTAATTTATTTTGAAGAATTTTATTGTTGAGATAATTCTCTGGGAAATTCTTGTTATTCCAAACATCATAAATGTTGTATTCAGAAAAATTATTAACAAAATTGAGATGGTGCGTACAGATTTCTTCGTTTATAATTTGATTATTTTCATCTACTACCAAATATTTGTATTCGATTGTTTTAGAAAAAAAATCTATCTCAGCTTTCCAATTTCTGTTGTCTGAGAAATGTAAGTCATAAGTCTGCACATTTTTACCATCTAGAACCTTCAGCATAAGTCTTTTACCGAACTCGGTTCCGTAGTTGATTGTGAAATATAATTTCATTTAAAGTCGTTTTTCAATTCACGAATTTACAAAAATATAAATGTGAAATAAAAAATTAATGATATGATTTTTAATTTGTTTCGGAAATAAAAAACCCTTTCCGCGTTTGGAACGCAAAAAGGGATGTTTGTAAAAATTAAATTCTTTAGTTCAATACATAAGAAGTACCGTCTCGTCCGTCTTTCAGTTCTATTCCTTCTGCAAGAAGTTTATCGCGAATTTGGTCTGAAAGTTCAAAATTTTTGGCCTTTCTAGCTTGATTTCTCAACTCAATTAAGACTTGCAACGTTTGGTCGAGTTTGGCGTTGTTATTTTCTTCGATATTTTGAAGTCCTAAAACATCAAAAACAAAAGCATTCATCAAAGTTTTTAATTCTTCTAAATCTTCAGCAGAAATGGTTTCTTTTCCGTCTTTTAATTTGAAAATAAAACTTACCGCTTCAAAAAGGTGAGAAATCAAAATCGGGGAATTGAAATCGTCATTTAAAGCATCGTAACATTTTTCTTTCCAAGAATTTAAATTAAAATCGCTTTCTGCTTTCTGCTTTCCGCTTTCCGCCGATTGCTGATTGCTGATTGCTGAAAGCGTTTTCAAAGCCTCCATCAAACGCTGAAATCCTTTTTCTGAAGCCAACATTGCTTCATTTGAAATATCGAGAACGCTTCTGTAATGCGCTTGTAAAAAATTAAAACGAACGACACTTGGGTGAAATGGTTTTTCAAAAAAATCATTTTCTCCAGAAATTAATTCTTGTGGCAAAATGTAATTTCCTGTAGATTTACTCATTCTTGCTCCGTTCATCGTGAGCATATTCGCGTGCATCCAATATTTCACAGGTTCTACACCATTGCAACCTTTCCCTTGTGCAATTTCGCATTCGTGGTGCGGAAATTTAAGATCCATTCCTCCTCCGTGAATATCGAATTGTTCTCCTAAATATTTGGTACTCATTGCTGTACATTCTAGATGCCAACCAGGGAAACCTTCTCCCCAAGGTGAAATCCATTTCATAATGTGTTCTGGTGATGCTTTTTTCCAAAGGGCAAAATCTTGTGGATTTTTCTTTTCGTTTTGTCCGTCTAAATCACGAGTATTGGCAAAAAGTTCATCAATATTTCTTTTGGAAAGTTCGCCGTAATTCCCACCTTTTTCGTTGTAAGTTCTTACATCAAAGTAAACCGAACCATTGCTTTCGTAAGCCAAACCTTTTTCGATTAAATCTTTAGTCAATTCAATTTGTTCGATAATGTGACCAGTTGCAGTAGGCTCAATCGTTGGAGGCAAAAGATTAAATTTTTCTAAAACTTTGTGAAAATCTACGGTGTATTTTTGTACAATTTCCATAGGTTCTAGTTTTTCGAGACGAGATTGTTTCACAAAACGGTCGTTATTTACATCTCCATCGTCTGTTAAATGCCCTGCATCGGTAATATTTCTAACGTATCGAACGTCGTAACCGAGATGTTTCAAACTTCTATAAATGAAGTCGAAATTCATAAAAGTTCTCACGTTTCCAAGGTGCACATTGCTGTAAACGGTAGGTCCACAAACGTACATTCCTACTTTGTTACCGTTAATAGGTGTGAAAATTTCTTTTTCCGCAGAAAGCGAATTGTATATTTTAAGTTGCATAATTTTTTAGGTTGAGGTAAAGGTTGAGGTTGAAAGGAATAAAAAACGATTGACGAAACAATTATGACTTTTAGTTTTAAAATCAACAGATTGCTTCACTGCATTCGCAATGACAGCAACAACAAATAATTGTAGTTGTAAAAATTCGGGTTGATATTTTTTTAAATCTGGTCATTTGTCTTAACAATATTTACACTGAAAACTCCTTTAGAAGTTGAAAAATTACTACACCAAATATTTTTCAAAGTAGAAAGTTCAATTGGTTTATAATCCTCATCATTTAACATTAAAATTAGTTCTAAAATGATTTTATCTCCTAAAAACTTAATTTCTTTTTTATCTCTTTCAAGACATTTTATCCATTCTTTTTGTGCTGAATAAACATCTTCCGAATAAACTTGTGAGCAATAAGTTCCTCCTCTAAATTCTGCTATGATTGTAAATAAGAACATTTTTCAAAAAGATAATTTTCAAATTAAATTAATCCAATTTCGCATGACTACCTACATAGTGCAAGAATTCTTGTCTGGTAATAGGATTGGTTCTAAAAATCCCGCTTAATTCTGCGGTAATGGTAGAACTTGCAGTGTCTTTTATGCCTCTGCAATTTACGCAAAGATGTTTAGCATCTATAATACAAGCTACATCTTTCGTTCCTAATGCTTCTTTCAAAGCATCTACAATTTGCATCGTTAATCTTTCTTGCACTTGTGGGCGTTTTGCGTAATAATCTACCAATCTATTGATTTTAGAAAGACCTATTACTTCTCCATTAGAAATATACGCAACGTGCGCTTTACCAATAATCGGCAAAAAATGATGCTCGCAAAAAGAATAGACGGTAATGTCTTTTTCTACCAACATCTGTCTGTACTTATATTTATTGCTAAAAGTAGAAATTCCGGGTTTGTTTTCTGGTAAAAGTCCTCCAAAAATTTCATTTACATACATTTTGGCAACTCGTTTCGGAGAATCTTTCAGAGAATCATCGGTCATATCCAAACCAAGAGTCTGCATAATCTCTGCAAATTTTTCTTCAATAATTTTTATTTTTTCTTCGGGAGACTTTTCAAAAGCATCATCTCTAAGAGGAGTATGGTCTTTGCCCGTGAAAACATCGTCATCGTTATCAATAAAATTGCTCATAATTGAATTTAAAAATACAAAAATACTGAAATATTTTCTAATACTTTAATTGTTTGATTATGAGATATCTTATTTCTAAAACACTTTAAATTTTTGAAAAAAAAGTGTGATTGGTACGAAATTTTATATATTTGCACTTGAATTAACAAAATTTTAAAACAAATTGCTATGTCAGACATTACATCAAGAGTAAAAGCTATCATCGCTGATAAGCTAGACGTGGAAGAAACAGAAGTAACTCCTGAAGCAAGCTTCACTAATGATTTAGGTGCAGATTCTTTAGATACTGTAGAGCTAATCATGGAATTCGAAAAAGAATTTAATATTCAGATTCCTGATGATCAAGCAGAAAAAATTACTACTGTAGGTCACGCAATCGCTTATATCGAAGAAGTTATCAAACAATAATTTTTTTTTAAAGAAAAATTAAAATCTATGGAATTGAAGAGAGTTGTAGTTACAGGATTTGGTGCTATTACACCTATTGGGAATAATGCTCAAGAGTATTGGGAAAACCTAGTAAAAGGCGTAAGTGGTGCTGCTCCTATTACTCTCTTCGATTCTACTAACTTCAAGACGAAGTTTGCCTGTGAAGTAAAAAACTTCAATCCTTTGGATCATTTTGAGAAAAAGGAGGCAAAAAAAATGGACCGAAACACTCAACTCGGTATTGTGGCAGCTAGAGAGGCTGTTTCACATTCTAGAATTATAGAAGATAATGTAGATAAAGACAGAGTAGGTGTAATCTGGGGCTCTGGAATTGGTGGTTTAGAAACTTTTGAAACAGAAGTGCTAGGCTGGGCTAATTCTAACAATATCCCAAGATTTAATCCTTTCTTTATCCCAAAGATGATTGCAGACATTACCCCAGGACAAATCTCTATAGAGTACGGTTTTCATGGGCCTAATTATGCTACAGTTTCTGCTTGCGCCTCTTCTGCTAATGCTTTAATAGATGCTAAAATGCTTTTACAACTAGGCAAAGCAGATATTATTGTATGTGGTGGTTCTGAAGCTGCAGTTACAGCATCTGGAATGGGAGGTTTCAATTCATTGATGGCATTATCTACAAGAAATGATGATTATAAAACAGCTTCCAGACCTTTTGACAAAGACAGAGATGGATTTGTACTAGGTGAAGGTGCAGGGTGTATCATTCTTGAAGAATATGAACACGCTTTAAAACGTGGCGCTACTATCTATGCAGAATTATCTGGTGGTGGTCTTAGTGCAGATGCTTATCATATGACAGCACCTCATCCTGAAGGATTAGGAGCTTTTTTAGTAATGAAAAACTGTTTAGATGATGCAGGATTAACGCCTGATGAAATAGATCACATCAATATGCACGGTACATCTACTCCATTAGGTGACATTGCAGAATCTAACGCCATTGCAAAATTATTAGGAGAGCATGCTTATGACATTCAGATAAACTCTACAAAATCTATGACTGGGCACTTGCTAGGTGCTGCCGGAGTAATAGAAGCAATAGCAGCGATAGGAACTATCATATACGGTATTGTTCCGCCAACAATCAATCATTTTACTGATGATGAGAATATAGATAGTAGATTAGATTTTACTTTTAATCACGCAGTAAAAAAAGATGTGAAAGTAGCTATAAGTAATACTTTTGGCTTTGGTGGTCATAATGCCTGCGTACTTTTCAAGAAATTATAATGGGCCTCAAAAATTCATTACAAAAATTTCTACTCAAAAAAACTTTCAGAAAAAAAACGGAAAAAGAGCTACTATTAGCCGCAAAAATTAACAAAATAATTGGGCGAAAAATAGAAAATATAGATTATTACAAAGAAGCTTTTTCTCTGAAAACTCCTAATAAAGCAATTAATGCCAAAAACTATGAAAGATTAGAATTTTTGGGAGATTCTGTTCTAGGAAGTATCATTTCTTGCTATCTCTACAAGACTTATCCTGAAGAGAATGAAGGTTTTCTTACCCAAATGAAATCTAAAATTGTAAACCGAAAGAATCTAAACCTTTTGGGAGAAAAACTAAGGCTTACAGATTTTATACAAAATGGTAGCCACGGTAGCTTAGGAGAAAATATTAATGGTAATCTTTTTGAAGCTTTTATTGGAGCTATATATTTAGATTTTAATTATAATATTTGCAAAGAGATTGTTCTAGATAAAATTTTTTCTGAAAAAGAAATAGAAAAACTAGAAAACAAAATTGTAAGTTATAAAGGCTTACTTCTAGAATGGAGCCAAAAGAAAAAAGTATCTATAAAATATGATACAACAGAAGAGCTTCTCCCTAATAAAAATTTCATTTTTAGAACCTGTGTATATCTTAATGCGAACAAAATAGCCAGTGCCACAGAATCTTCTAAGAAAAAAGCAGAAGAAAAAGCCGCACAAAGAGCATTTTACTCACTTAATAAAAAAGAAAATATCGTTGAGCAAAAAAATATTTCTTGAATTAGAAGAAGACGAACCTATCAACATCGGACTCATAAGGCAAGCGAAAAGATTGCCAGATTATGAAATGTTTTTTGAAATCAATAAGGTCAATTCATTTAATTTTTATAGAATAGACGATATAAAATATAAAAAATTCAGTTTTCCTAAATTTGAAACATATCATCCGGAAAACAAAACTTGCTTTCAAATTATCGCGAATAAATCTGTGCCTAATAGAAAAAAAACGAGTAACGAACTCTTTTCTCAGGCCGAAGAAATAAAATTTTTAATGCCTAAAAATAGAGATGTTGACTTTATTATTTATGCAAAGGATAGTTTTGCAGATTTTTCACTAATTTTGCTGCCGAATAATATTTTATTTCAAATTCAAGATTTTTCGTTAAATCCAAAAACAGAACTGTACAAGTTATTACAATATTATGAATAAAAGATCAAAAAAGACAAAGATTATAGCTACATTAGGTCCAGCTACTTCTTCTAAAGAGGTAATGCTAGAATTAGTGAAAGCTGGTGCAGATGTATTCAGAATAAACTTTTCTCACGCTGATTATGAATTGGTGAAAAGAAATGTAGATATCATCAGAGAAATCAATCAAGAATATGGTTTCAATACTACTATTCTAGGAGACCTGCAAGGCCCTAAACTAAGAGTAGGTGTAGTAAAAGACGGTTCTTACCTTAATCCTGGTGATGTTCTTACCTTTACTAACGAAAAATGCGAAGGAGATTCTACCAAAGTTTATATGACTTACGAAAGATTTCCTCAGGATGTAAAAGTTGGCGAAAAAATATTGATTGATGACGGAAAACTCGTTTTAGAAGTTATTGAAACCAACGAAAAAGACACCGTAAAGGCAAAAACAATTCAAGGTGGCCCTCTTAGTTCTAAAAAAGGAGTAAACCTACCTAATACGAATGTATCTCTTCCTGCACTTACAGAAAAAGATATAGAAGATGCTAAATTTATGCTAGACAATGAGTTTGATTGGATTGCACTTTCATTCGTTCGTCATGCACAAGATATTATTGATTTAAAAGAATTAATCAAAAATCATTCTAATTCAGAATTCAGAACACCAATTATCGCCAAAATCGAAAAACCAGAAGGAGTTAAAAATATTGACGAAATTATGGTGGAATGTGATGGTATAATGGTAGCACGTGGAGACCTAGGTGTAGAAATACCTATGGAAGAAGTGCCTGTTATCCAAAAAAGATTGGTAGATAAAGCTAGATATTATTCTAAGCCTGTAATCATCGCAACTCAAATGATGGAAACTATGATTAATAGCCTTACTCCTTCAAGAGCTGAGGTAAATGACGTTGCAAACAATGTATTAGATGGTGCAGATGCGGTTATGCTTTCTGGTGAAACTTCTGTAGGAAAATATCCTGTAGATGTAATCAAGAATATGACAAAAATTATCAAAAACATAGAATCTACTACTCTTTACGAAAAGAAAAACGATATCATCGAAAAAATTACTTGTGTAGATGATCGTTTTATTACTGATATGGTTTGTCTAAATGCGGTAAAAATTGCTGAAACCACAGGCGCTGAAGCAATTATTACATTAACCTACTCAGGTTACACTGCTTTCCAGATTTCTGCACACAGACCTCATGCTAGAATTATAGTTTATACCTCTAATCCTAGAGTGTTAACGATGCTTAATCTACTTTGGGGCGTAAAAGCATTCTATTATGATATGAACAAATCTACAGACGAGACCATTATACAAGTAAATATGCTTACTCATAATTATGGATATGTAGAAAAAGGCGATTTTGTTGTTAACCTAAATGCAATGCCTGCCTACGAAGGTGGAAAAACCAATACACTAAGGTTAAGTACCATATAAAACTAAAAGCGCTCAATTTTTTTTGAGCGCTTTTTTTATAGATTTCCTATAATCGTTTTCTTAGAAACAAATTCGTGGAGCGCATACAAAGAAAGTTCTGTTCCATAACCAGAATTTTTAGTGCCTCCGAAAGGAAGTCTTACGTCTGATTTGGTAATTTGGTTGATAGAAACCGTACCAGATTCTAGATTTTCAGCAAAAAATAGTGCTTTTTCTTTATCACCTGTCCAAACAGAATTCCCTAAACCAAACAAAGTATTATTAGCAATTGCAAGCAATTCTTCATCAGATTTCCCAGAATAAACCATTGCTAAAGGCCCAAAAAGCTCCTCATCATTTATCGGGTTTTCTCCATTCATTTTTAAAATCCCAGGTTTGAAACCCGCTTTTGAAATTCTTTCTAAAGGCAAAATATATTCAGCACCGTTTTCTAACGCAGTTTGGTATTGTTTTTCTAAATCGTCTGCCAAATCTTCTCTCGCCATTTCCGAAAAATTGGTTTTAGTATCATTCGGATCTCCAATTTCATATTTTTTAAAATTCTTGAGCAAAAGGAACAAAAAACTATCAAATACTTTTTCGTGGATGATAAATCTCTTTGAAGCGATACAAGTTTGTCCGCAATTTTGAAGCCTTCCAAGAGCGGCACTTTCTGCTGCTTTTACCAAATTGGCATCTTCACACACAATGAAAGCATCACTTCCGCCTAATTCTAAGACACATTTTTTTAAATTTTTGCCTGCCATTTCAGCTATTTTTCTTCCTGCAACTTCACTTCCCGTAAGCGAAACTCCTTTTATAATAGGATTGGCAATCATTTCTTCAATCTCTGAATGAGAAATCTCAAAATGTAAGAAAACACCTTCAGGAAAACCTGCTTCTTCGAAAATTTCTTGTAAAGTATCTCCACTTTTTAAGCAGATTGAGGCGTGTTTTAAAATGACAGTATTCCCAGCAAGAATGGTAGGAACTGCAAATCTAATGGCTTGCCAAAAGGGAAAATTCCACGGCATAACGCCCAAAATTGCACCTAGAGGTTCGTGATGAACTTCGGAAATTTGAAATTCTGTTTTTACTTTTTCTGGTTTTAACACATTTTCTGCATTGGCATAATAATCACAAAGTGTGGCACATTTCTCTATTTCTGCAACAGATTGAGAAATAGGTTTCTTCATTTCTTGGGTAATAATTTCAGCAAATTCTTGTTTTCTAGCTCTTAAAACTTCTGATAGTTTAGCGAAATATTTTTGTCTTTCTTCAAAAGGAATATTTTTCCATCTTCTGAAGGATTGTTGAGATTGTTGTAATTTATTTTGAATGGATTCTTTCATAATTTAATAACTCACATTACTATTTACAGGGTCTTCAGGGTAATTTTGGTTAAATTCTAAATCACTTGTTTTTAATTCCTTTAATTTTCTATTAAATTTATTTTCGTCAAATGGTCCATAAATTTTTTGAACAAATTCATCTGAATTTTTAACATCAATAATATAATAATTGGTAATTTTTGTATTCACTGTAGAAGAAAATCTTTCTGGTTTTGGGTGTTGCTTCGCGATAATATAATTTGAATTGTGCCCCACTGAAAAAATATATTCTGGAATAACAGTGACACTGCTTGTTTCAGAATTTTTAAAACCAATGGTTCGATTTGAATATTCATCAATCCAAACCGTATAAAATTTTCCTATAATTAGATCCTCTCCACTATCAAAAAGTCCAAAACAAGAAATATTGAAAAACAATATAGAATAAAGAAATATTTTTTTTATAATTTTTAAGAATTTCATTATTTTTAAGTTATTAGGTGATTTCAAATATAATTCTTTTTAGAGAAAAGTCGAAAATAAAACTGAACCCAATTTCTAGCCCTGATTGCAGTGGAAATCCTTTTTTGGTGACTGAGCTTGCCGAAGTTACCAAAAAAGATTGCAACGAAAAGCAGGACTGAAAGTGAAAAATAGCTGAAACGTGTTGCTTCTAAAAATTTTAATTATTGGACAAGTCACGACTTGTCCCTACGAAATCATAAACCATTCATTTACCAAACTGGCTGCTAATCTGGCGGTTCTTTCGGCAATGTCAAACTCAGGATTTACTTCTGCAACATCTAGCGCAATGAGCTTTTCGGATTTCAAAATATGGCGGTAAAAATGCAGAAAAGTGGCGTCTGCAAAGATGCCGTTGTATGCCGTAGCCGAAACTCCAGGCGCAATTGCCGCGTTGAAAACATCCATACAAATGGTGAGGTACAATTGATCAACCGAAAAAATTAGTTCATCTATTTTTTGATAAATTTCGGGGAGATTTTCGTAAAAAATTTCGTCTGCGAGAATGTATTTCATCCCGAATTGATGAGCGGTATCAAACAATTTGAGCGTATTAGAATTTCTCTGAATTCCGATATGAAGAGAATGAATTTCTCCTTCTTGCGCAATTTGCCAAAAACCCGTTCCAGAAGTCGCTCCTACTTCATTTTCGGGTTCACGATTGTCAAAATGAGCATCGATATTAATGATACCTATTTTTTGTTGAGGAAACGCTTTTTTGATGCCAGAATAATGCGCAAAAGTGACTTCGTGGCCACCTCCTAAAACGATGGATTTTGCGTTTTTTTGTAAAATTATAGAAACTTTTTCGGCTAAATCTTGTTGTGATTTTTCTAAATTTTGGTTTTCACAAGTGATATTTCCGAAATCTAATAATTTGAAATTGGGAGAAACTACAGGAAAATTGCTCATATTTCTTCGGATAACATCTGGAGCTTTTGCTGCACCTACTCTTCCTTTGTTTCTTCTAACGCCTTCATCTACAGCAAAACCGTGTAAAACGAAATTATTCGGTGAAATATTTTCATAGTTTTCCGAAATTTCTACTCGTTGAAAAATTCTGTGATGTAGCGGTGAATCTCCGTCGTTTCTGCCTTGCCAAATGTTTAACATTGATTTTAATTTATACGTTATTTTGTCTTGCTGAAAGCATCTATACAAAGTTATTGAAATAAATGGTTAAGAAATTCCATATTTGGATTTGAGTTTCTAATTAAATCTAATTTAATATCTCTGTTCATTAGTTTTATTTCTTTTTCTCTTTCAATTGCTTGCTGAATCCAACCATATTTTTCATAATAAACCAAAAACTCTACATTATATCTCGCGGTGAAACTATTTGGATTAAGCTTTTCTTTGTGTTGTTTTAGTCTTACTTTAAGATTATTAGTAACACCAGTATATAAAACAGTTCTATTTTTATTTGTTAAAATATAAGTGTAGAATGTGTAAATTCCCTCAGAAAATCTTTCCATAATCCTAAAATTTTGTTTAGATGCTTTCAGCAAGACAAAGTGAATACGACAAATAAAACACGGAGTTTGTCTTCCTGAAAGGAACTAAATTCATTTTTTGAAATTTTAATCATTACATTTTATATTCTTTGTTTAGATGCTTTCAGCTAGACAAAGAGCGTGTATTATTTGCATAAAATTAAATTATTCTTTCCCCATCAATATACACTTCACTTGCAACCAAACTTCCTTGGTTGTACAAAATATTTTGAAAATTATCTGTTTCAAAAACTACAAAATCTGCTTTCATTCCTTTTTTTAGAATTCCACGGTCGTTTAAATTCAATGCTTTAGCAGCACGAAACGTAATTCCTGCTAAAACTTCTGCGGTAGTTAATTTCTGAAAAGTGGCTAAAATGGAAGCTTGTGTAATCAAATTTCCCATTGGTGCAGAACCCGGATTCCAATCACTAGCAATTGCTAAAATTCCGTTTTTATCTAAAATTTTTCTCGCTGGTGTAAAAGGTTCTCCCAAACCTAAACTTGCACCTGGAAGTGCAACAGCAACAGA
>ERZ650302.168-NODE-168-length-32632-cov-11.720570_pt1 | contig 32632 bp, 35 predicted proteins | sample MGYA00376238_ERZ650302 | MGnify/ENA primary metagenome ERZ650302 (study PRJEB26733, sample SAMN07839298) | wastewater metagenome | biome: urban; feature: wastewater treatment plant; material: waste water | place: USA: North Carolina | collected 2016-04-28 ... | reverse complement strand
GTGTGCTCTTCCGATCTCCCGCGTTCTTTTACGTCAAAATTATAGTCATCGGGTAAACTCATGATAAAGTCATGTACTCCAATTTTTTTGGCAGCAGCTACTACTTCTTCTCTTGTAATTTCTGGATTGTTAAGGGTAATGTTGTTGTAAATAGTATCGGCAAACAAAAACACATCCTGAAGGACCACAGCAATTTGCTTGCGTAGTGAACTTAAAGTATAATTTTCAATATTGTGATGGTCTATATAAATGGAACCGCTGTTAATTTCGTAAAAACGATTCAATAAATTGATAATGGTCGATTTTCCTGCACCAGTAGAACCCACAATGGCAATGGTTTGTCCAGCACTAACTTCTAAATCTATTCCTTTAATTACTTCTTCATCTGGAATATAACCAAAACGGACGTCTTTGAAAAGGATGTTTCCTTCAAAAATAGGCGCCTCTACGGTTCCGGTATCCTGAATTTGGTCTTCGGTATCCAAAATGTCAAACACACGATTGGCTGCAATCATTCCCAATTGCATTTCGTTGAATTTATCCGCGATTTGGCGCAAGGGATTGAATAGCATTCCGATAAACATAGTGTAAGAAAACAAATCTCCAAATGTGGTAAAGTTGTCACCGTTCAATATTTTGATTCCACCATACAAAACGATAAATCCTAAAGTCAATGACGAGATAATATCAGCAATAGGGAAGAAAATGGAGTTGTATAAAATTGTTTTTATCCACGCTTTTCTATGTTTATCATTAATGTTTTTGAATTTATCAAACTCAATATCTTCACGATTGAATAACTGAACGATTTTCATTCCTGTTACGCGTTCTTGAACGAATGTATTCATATTCGCAATTTGGGTACGTACTTCCTCAAAAGCCACTTGCATTTTCTTTTGGAAAATACGCGTGAAAAAGACCAAAACTGGCATGGCTACAATAACAATCCAAGTGAGTTTCCAGTTCATGTAGAACATAAAAATAAGCACCACTAGCATTTTCATCAAATCACTAATAATCATGAAAAGTCCTTGACTAAAAATACGTGCAATCGCTTCAATGTCCGATACACATCGGGTTACGACTTGTCCAACAGGAACCAAATCAAAGTATTTCATCCTAAAACTGAGCAAATGCGCAAACAATTTAATTCGGATATCTTTCACTATATCTTGTCCCAACCAATTGGCCCAAAACACAAAATAGAATTGCGAAAAAACTTCTAGAAGCAGTACAATTCCCATCAAAGAAACATACAACAGTAAACCTTGTTGGTCATGCGTTTTGATGTACCCATCGACCGTTTGCTTTAACAAATACGGGCGTAAGGCAGCAAAAATAGATAAGGAAATCGCAAATGCAATCACTCCATTAAATCGCAACTGATATGGCTTGGTGTATTTTAAAATTCTTTTGAATAATCGAGTATCGAATGCTTTTGCTTTCATGTTTAGGAGCTATTTCCCGCTATTCGTGCAAATGTAATTCACTGAACTCCTATGTAAATAAAAGTTGAGTGAAGTAATCTTTTTTGTTTTTAAAGGAAAAACAAAAAAGGATTTCCACTACTATCGGGGCTATTTTAGGTATTCATAATTAATTTCGGTTAAGTACAAACCATGTGCTGGCACCGAAAAACCTGCTTTTTCTCTGTTTTTGCTTTTTATGATGTTTTCAAAATCATCCAAAGTGATTTTATGTAATCCCACATTGACTAATGTCCCTACAATAGAACGCACCATATTTCGCAAAAAACGATTGGCGGAAATGGTAAAAATCAATCGATTGTTTTCCTTTCTCCAAACAGCGTCAAATATAGTGCAATCAAATGTATTTACGTCGGTATTCACTTTCGAAAAGCACTGAAAGTCGGTATGATTTAACAATAATTTAGCAGCTTCATTCATTAAGGCTACATCCAAATCTTGGTGGTAATACCAACTCAATCCTTCTAGAAAAGGGTTTTTTAGGGTATTGATATGGTATTCATACGTGCGTTTGGTAGCATCAAATCGGGAGTGCGCCTCATCGCTTACGGGAATAATGTCAAATATGGCGATGTCTTTTGGTAAATACGAATTGAGTTTGTGCACTAGCGATGTTGTTTCCAGTTTTTTTTCGCTATCAAAATGAGCATACATTTGGCTGGCATGCACGCCAGTATCAGTTCTGCCAGCACCCATAATATTGATTGTGGTGTTCAATAGCACCGAAAGGGCTTTGTTCAGCGTTTCTTGTACAGAGCTGGCATTGGGTTGGTATTGCCAACCGTGATAAGCAGTTCCGTTATAGGCTAGTTGTATAAAGTACCTCAAGATGTTTTGTGATTTTTGGATTGAAATCGTTTACTTGTTATACAATGATATGGCAACGATTACTTGTTTTTATTGGCTGCAAATTTACAATCTTTAGACTGATTTTTTTGATTTTATATCATTTTTGTAACTGCCAGAATAAATGCCGAATGTTTGATTCTAGCCCCGATGGGAGGGAATATCCTTTTTTCTAGACCTTGCAGGTTGCTAAACCGGAGAGGTGTAGAAAAAAGATAGGAAGGACAGCGGGAATCCCTGTTTATTTTTGCCTTTTGTTTGGCTCCAAAAAAAAAGAACTTCAAATTTTGGCTAGAATGGGAGAGAAGCGCTTATTTTTGCTGTTTTTTACTTTTAAATTCCATTGGTATGACCAAAATTCTTTTGCTCTCAGATACGCACAGCCACATCGATGAGGCGATTTTGAAACATGTAGCTTGGGCTGATGAAGTCTGGCATGCGGGGGATATTGGAGATTTGAGTGTAACTGATACGCTTAAAAAGCATAAGCCGTTGCGAGCCGTGTATGGTAATATCGATGGGAATGAGGCTAGGATTGAATTTCCCTTAAACAATCGGTTTATGTGTGAGCAAGTTTCGGTTTGGATTACGCATATTGGCGGTTATCCTGGGAAATACAATCCTGCCATTAGAGATGAAATGGCTACGAATCCGCCAAAATTATTTATATGTGGGCACTCTCATATTTTGAAAGTTCAATTTGATAAGAAGCATAATTTGTTGCACATGAATCCAGGAGCTGCTGGGAAAAGTGGTTTCCATCAAGTTCGTACACTGTTGCGATTTGTTATTGATGGCGATAAAATTAAAGACTTAGAGATAGTGGAAATGAAAAAATAATTACGTAACAGGAATAATAAGTTTGATGGTTGTTCCTTGATTTTTTTTGGATTTGATTACGAATTCTCCTTTCATATTATTGATTCGTGCTTTGATTCTGTTGATTCCGTAACCATCGATGCTGTTTTTTTGGAGGTCATCAAATCCTTTTCCGTTGTCTTTTATTTTGATGGATAATTGATTGTTTTCAAGACTAGTTTCTAGTTTTGCCAAGTTGGCTTTACTGTGTTTTAAAATATTGTTTAGTAGTTCTGAGATAATGAAATAGATTTTCATTTCTAAAGCTTCGTCAAATCGGGTTTGAGTATCGATGGTATTCAAAAATTCAAATTTAATTTTTGAATTCGAGTTTTTTTCACACAAATCATCCAAAGCGAATAGTAAACCGAAACGTACCAATAGCGAAGGCATCAATTCATGTGATAAGTCTCGAACTTTATGGTGGGCATCTTCAAGGATGTACTTAGTTTTTATGATTTCATCACATTGATTTTGATTCATTGAGCTAAAAACATTGAGGTGCATACCTGCAGAAGTCAATAAAGCACTAATGTTATCATGAAGAAATGCTGCAATTTTTTTACGCTCTGACTCTTGACCATCTATGGTGGCATTGATGATGTTCTGTTGTACATTGCTTTGTATTTCTTTTAATCGATTGTATTGTTTTAATTTTTCGTTTTGGGAAAAAGCATAAAAAATTAAGAAAACCAATAGCGAAAGGGTAATTACTAAAATTACAATTTTTTTGTTGCGCGATTGTTGTTCTAGCCAATATGTTTCTTTTGATTTGTAGGTGTTGGATATTTTATCTATCTCTCTTTTGTATTCGTCTAGTTCAAGATTTATACTGGCTACAGTAGCTTTTTTTACTTTTTCCTCAGAATTAATTTCCTCTGTTAATTTGTTGTATTGTTCTAGAAAGGCATAAGCTTTTTTATGTAATCCATTTTTATTCAAAAACTTTGAATATTCTAGATAGGCATAGGATAAATCTGATTTTTCTTCTTCTTCTATTCCGTATTTTATTGCATTCTCAAAAAAAGTGGTAGCTTTTTTAGTATCCTTTTTATAGCTTAAGTACATACCATTTAGCATACTCGAGATACACTTTAAAGAGGTGTCACCATGTTTTGAAAAATTGTCATTCACAAACTGTAAGTACGGATAACCTTCATCAAACTTTTGAATATCAAAGAAAGCCCAGGCCATGTTGATTTTAGTAAAGACCATATTACTAGTGTCTTTGATTTTTGAACAATATTCTAATGCTTTTTTGTAATGGTAAATACCTTTTTTGAAATCTTTTTTATCAAAAAAATAAATATTACCAAGATTGTTATTTATGGTGTACTTAGAAACATTGTTGTTTGTTTTTTCTGCAAAAATTAACCCTTTTTTATAATAGAACATTGCTTTCTCATATTCGAGTAATCCATCAAAATTACCACCTATGATGTTGTAGATTTGAGCTATCAATTCAACATCTTTTGCTAAGATAGCGTAACGTAAGGCGCTTCGAGATTGAATTAATGACTTTTCATACAATTCATTATTCATATTGTTTACGGCTTCTTTAGCAAGCGCAATAAGTTCTTCTCTAGGAAGTTTTTTTTCTTGCGAAAAGCTTCGCGAAGGAGAGAAAAACAATAGTGAAACTACTACATAGAACAGATGAAAATGTAGGCTTGAAATGAATTTTGGAGTTTTTGTATAAAAAAGCATGTAGGTTATACCAATTAAGACTTTATCAATTTATGTTTTAAAGCATATTTTACAATGCTGATAGTGTTCTTGGCTTTTATTTTTTTCATTATATTTTTTCGATGTGTTTCCACAGTGTTTGTACTTATAAATAGCTTTTCACTAATTTCTTTTCCACTGAACTCTAATGAAATTAAAATGATAATTTCTATTTCTCTTTCTGTTAAGTTAGAGTGGATTTCAATTGGTACTGCTTTCGTTTTTGGATTGTTTTTGGTTGCGGTATCAAAAATTTTATTTTGGACCGTTTTACAAAAATATTCTTGCCCCATTACAATGACTTGTATAGCTTCAATGATGCTTTCACTTGCACATTGTTTAGTTAAATAGCCACTTGCTCCCAGCTTCATTACTTCTTTTACAATTTTAAGGTCGTCATAGCTGGATAAAATAATTACTTTACAAGGAAATCCTTTTTTAGAAAACTCTTTAAGTACTTGAATGCCGTCTTTTTCAGGCATACTGATGTCTAAAACAAGTACATCTGCTTTGTTTTGAACAACTTCCTCATATATTGTGGTTCCATTGAGTGAGGTTCCAACTACTGAAAATCCTGGGATTGTACTTAAAAGGGTTTTAATTCCATCAATTAGTATTTGATGATCATCGGCTAAATGAATATTAATAGTCTGCATGTTGTGGTATTGATCTTTCCAAATGTATCATTTTTTGTTAAAATGAAGCAATTTTTTTACAATAAAAAAACCCGATTTTAAATCGGGTTTTCTTCGCACAAATAAACTAAGTTTATAGGTTTATCTCAATCTGTCCACAGATTTTACAAGATCTTCATCCTTCTTGATGGCTTTATTAGCTAAAACTAATAACACGATAGCCAAGACAGGCACAAACATCCCAATACCTTTCTCAGAAACCAAAGGGGTTTCTCCAGATAAATTTAGCGAACGATATACAAACAATCCTAATAAAATTAAATTTAATATCATATTCAATCTGCCCATTACAAATTGATTTTGTCTCTTTTTAAATGAAAAAATGCTAACTAATGACAGCGTAGTACTTAATCCAAAAAGTGCTACATAAACTGGATTTTGCATAAAATAGAAGTCTTTGGCATCAGCTGTAATCCATAAAGGAAATACATAAGGTACAACCAAAGTAACCAAAAAGGCCAAAAACAAATAGATAGTCTGAATTCTCTGTATCATTTTACTAATATTCTAACGCAAAAATATATTTTCTTTTTTATAAATACTATTGTATGATTGATTTTTATTCGTATTATTGCATTATAAATCCGTAAGCACTTCATACTGCGGTTGATTCAAGAAAAAAAATCCATTCTATTCTTCACACGATTTCCCAAAATAAATAATCTAATAGAACATTCATGTTTGATATTTCTGCATTAAAAGAATTGAAGCTTTCTGAGCTTCAAGAAATTGCTAAAACAGCAAAAACAATAAAGTTTAACGGTGTCAAAAAAGAAACTTTAATTGGTCTTATTTTAGAGCATCAAGCTGCAACGACTAAGGTTGTGGATACTGTTATTTCTAATGATATTGTTGATGCTGAAAAACCTAAAAGAGTTCGAATTGTTCCAAATAAAAAAGTAAAAGACGTAGATGATAAACCAACTCTTTTTCAAAACGAACAAACCATTGATAAAGTTGAATCGGCTAATTCTAAAACGTTAGAAACTAATAGTGCAACGCAATTAGTTGAAGCAAAAGATATTGAGAACAATGATGGTAGTAAGAAGGCTGATAAGGTAGTTAAGTTTAACAAATCAGCTTATGAAAAAAAACTTGCTTTAAAGAAAGAAAAAGGAAATGCAAAAACAGCAGAGGTAGTTACTGAAGAAGCTGTTACTTCAGAGGCTGTTGCCGTAGAGGGAGTTTTAGAAGAGAAAATTTCGGAGGAGAAAACCAAGGATGTTAACGAACCCTTAGTTCCTGCAAAAAAAATAAACCCAAATCAGTTAAAAAAACAAAACGGTAATCCAAATCAGAATCCTAATCAAAATCAAAATGGGAATTCGAATGGGAACCCAAATTTTAAAAACAAAAAAAACAATTTCAAAGATGCCGATTTTGAATTTGACGGTATAATTGAAAGTGAAGGTGTGTTAGAAATGATGCCAGACGGTTATGGTTTCCTTCGTTCATCCGACTATAATTATTTGGCTTCACCGGACGATATTTATTTATCTACTTCACAAATTCGTTTATTTGGTCTAAAAACTGGTGATACAGTAAAAGGAGTTGTTCGTCCTCCAAAAGAAGGTGAGAAATATTTTCCATTAGTACGTGTTTTAAAAATTAACGGACACGACCCACAGGTAGTTAGAGATAGAGTATCATTTGAACATTTAACTCCAGTGTTTCCCTCAGAAAAGTTTAAGTTAGCCGAAAAACAAAGTACGATTTCTACTCGAATTATCGATTTATTTTCCCCCATTGGTAAAGGACAGCGTGGTATGATCGTTGCACAGCCAAAAACAGGTAAAACAATGTTATTAAAGGATATTGCTAATGCTATTGCTGCCAATCATCCCGAAGTTTATTTAATTGTTTTATTGATCGACGAGCGTCCAGAAGAGGTTACCGATATGCAACGCAGTGTAAGAGGTGAAGTAATTGCTTCTACCTTTGATAGAGAACCACAAGAACATGTTAAAATTGCAAATATTGTATTAGAAAAGGCTAAGAGATTGGTTGAGTGTGGTCATGATGTGGTTGTGTTATTAGATTCAATTACTCGTTTAGCAAGAGCCTATAACACCGTTCAACCAGCGTCTGGTAAAGTGTTAAGTGGTGGTGTAGATGCGAATGCATTACAAAAACCAAAACGCTTTTTTGGAGCGGCAAGAAATGTTGAAAATGGAGGTTCATTAAGTATTATTGCAACGGCATTAACTGAAACCGGTTCTAAAATGGACGAAGTTATCTTTGAAGAATTCAAAGGAACTGGAAATATGGAGTTGCAATTGGATAGAAAAATTGCAAATAAACGTATTTTCCCAGCTATCGATTTGACCTCTTCAAGTACCAGACGTGATGACTTACTTTTAGACCAAAATACTTTACACAGGATGTGGATTATGAGAAAATACTTGTCCGATATGAATCCAATTGAAGCAATGGATTTTATCAATGATAGATTTAAGAAAACGCGTAATAATGAAGAGTTTTTGATTTCGATGAACGATTAAAGATACTGTATTAGCTATTTTCTTCTATATTTAAAAACAAAAAAAATCCTCATAAGAGGATTTTTTTTGTTTTAATGCTAATTGCGTTATTTTTTTAACTCAGTATTTTCTTTACGCTCTAATAAAGCCATATAAAAACCGTCAAATCCAGATTCTGAAGCTAATATTTTGTGGTCTTTTATGAATGTAAATTCTTTTCCAATGTCTGTTCCTAAAAAACGTTTCACTTGTTCTTGGTTTTCAGAAGGAAGTATCGAGCAGGTAGCATACACTAATTTGCCTCCAGGTTTTACAATTTTAGAATAACTCTCTAGAACTTCTGCTTGTACTTTACGAATGTTATCTATGAATTCTGGCTGTAATTTCCATTTTGAGTCAGGATTTCTTTTCAAAACACCTAAACCACTACAAGGAGCGTCTATAAGTACTCTATCAGCTTTCTGATGCAATTTTTTAATCACTTTTGTAGAATCGATAATTCTATATTCTATATTGAAAGCACTATCTCTTTTGGCTCTTAGTTTTAATTGTTTGAGTTTGCTTTCGTACAAATCCATTGCAATTAATTGTCCTTTATTTTCCATTAGCGCTGCAATATGCAATGTTTTTCCACCTGCACCAGCACAAGTGTCAACCACTCTCATTCCTGGTTTTACATCAAGGAAAGAAGCCACTAGTTGTGAATTTGCATCTTGAACTTCAAAAAGACCTTGTTTGAAAGCATCAGTTAAAAATACATTTGCTCGCTCTCTCAAAACTAATGCATCTGGTTGGTCTTTTAGAGTATCTGTCTCGATATTCAAATCCATCAAAATGGCTCTTAGCTTTTCTTTAGTTGTTTTTAGCGTATTGACTCTAAGTACAACTTTAGCTGGCTGATTTTGAGCGGCAATTTCTTTTGCCCAAACTGTTTCTCCTAGTTCTTTAACTCCAACTTCATCCATCCAATCTGGAATCGATTCTTTGAATGTTCGTATTTTTGATAACTCATCAAATCTTCCTTTGATTTTGCGTTCAGGAGTGCCTTCTAATTGTCTCCAATCAGGAATTGGATATCCTCTCAAAACGGCCCAAACCGCAAAAATTCTCCAAAGATTATCTCTGTCAAACGGTTCTTTAACTTCTGCGATTTCTGCATATAGTCGTTTCCAACGAACGATTTCGTATATAGTTTCGGCAACAAATTTTCTGTCGGAACTTCCCCAACGTTTGTCTTTTTTTAACGATCGGGCTACTACTTTATCGGCATATTCTCCCTCGTTGAATATAGCGTTTAAGGCATCTATAGTAGTATAAACTAAATTTCTGTGTAATCTCATTTTTAATATTTGAACTGCAAAGGTACTATTTATTGATTGATTGTTAAATTTTTAGTCAGGATTGTTGTTTTTAAATTTTTTGTATAAAAAAAGCACTGTATACAACAGTGCTTTAAATTTGTTTATCGAATGATTATTTTACTCTGGTAAGACCAAGGTTTTCTGGTGCGTGTAGTACCATTGGGAATTTTTCGATTTTAACAGAACTACTATCCAATCCAAAAGCACTTTCCTCAGATAAGCTTAGTTTTTTGATTAAGAAATAGGAGTTCATTATGATTTTTTCATGCCATAATAAATCTGAATCATTAGATAAGAATTTTTCAGAAAGAACGAATTTAAAGTCTCCAACAATATTGTTTTTGTTTAATGATTCGTACCTACTTGTAACGTCTACTTCTCCTTTTTTAACCATATCTACAATTACCTCTCGGAACATTAGATTGATTTTTGTTGGTTCTCTAAAGCCAAGATTAAAATCGATTCTATAAATGTCGTCTTTAACAATTTCAGTTACCTTGTATTCTTTTTTGTAAGGTTCGTTGAGTACATTTACATGCACAAACCAATATATATCGGCTCTTTTTGGTCTTTTTTGTAAAATTGAATAGGTTACTTTTTCTTCAATTTCATCTACTCTTCCTGCATTAGTCATGTAAACTAAATGCGTTGCGTATTTTGGTATTGTTAAATCACGACTTAGCTCAACAAGTACTTTCTTAAAGTCTTCAATCTTAACAATTTTGGTATAATTTTTATTGATTTTTTTAGCAAGATACCAAATGGTCATTACGGATATCAATAGAATAGCAATGAATAAAGTTACATAGCCACCTTCAGCGAATTTAGTTATGTTTGCCGCAAGAAAACTAAATTCAATTATAAGATATATCGTAATCAATGGCATAAAGAAATACCATTTTACACGCTTCATAATTAAGTAATAATTAAGTAAAATGGTGGTCATTATCATACATAGGATAATGGCTAAACCATAAGCATGTTCCATATTACTAGATTCTTCAAAATGTAGAACAATTCCAATACAACCTGCTAATAAAAGCCAATTTATAGACGGGATGTAAAGTTGTCCTTTTAATTCGGTTGGATACTTAATTCTAACTTTTGGCCAGAAATTCAAGCGCATTGCCTCATTTATAAGTGTGAATGAACCACTTATTAAAGCTTGTGATGCAATGACTGCAGCTAATGTTGCAACGACAATTCCAAAAGGTTGGAACCAGTTGGGCATGATTAAATAAAAAGGATTTCCATTGTCTCCTCCTAAACTTTGTAGTGTTTGACCGCCGTGTTGGATAAGATAAGCAGCTTGTCCAAAATAGTTTAAGACTAAAGCTGTTTTAACAAAAATCCAACTGATTCTAATGTTCTTTCTTCCACAATGCCCCATATCTGAGTATAATGCCTCAGCACCAGTTGTACATAAAAATACAAATCCTAGTACGAAGAAGCCATCAGGATGAATTGACAGTAAATGATAAGCATAATAAGGATTTATCGCTTTGAAAACTTCTGGATGGTAACTAATTTGAATGGCACCTAAAATAGCTAACATTAAAAACCAAATGGTCATCATAGGCGCAAAAAATTTACCAACTAATTTTGTTCCAAATTGTTGAATGGTAAATAATATGACCAAAATGGCTATTACAATTGGCACTGTATTTATTTCAGGATTGAATGTTTTTATTCCTTCAACAGCAGATGAAACGGAGATTGGCGGTGTTATTATACCATCTGCCAAAAGCGCGCTACCTCCAATTATTGCTGGGACAATCAACCATTGTATTTTGGTTTTTTTTACTAATGCATAAAGTGCAAAAATTCCTCCTTCACCGTGATTGTCAGCGCTTAGAGTTATAAGAACATATTTTAAAGTAGTTTGTAGAGTCAGTGTCCAAAAAACACATGATACACCTCCTAATACCACATCTGGGTCGATGATGTGTTCGCCAAGTATGGCTTTCATAACGTATAAAGGTGATGTCCCAATATCACCATAAATAATTCCTAAAGAAATCAATAAACCACCTAAAGTTAATTTACTATGTAGGTCTTTGTGCGATGCGCTCATGGATAATTTTTAAAAAACTGCCTCAAATTTACATTTTTTAAATAAAATAAAGGATTTAATTACAATAAATAATAAAAAAAACACGACTAGTTAGTCGTGTCTTTTTTGTTTTGAAATTTGAGTTAGATACTTCTATTTATACCTCTGTTTCCTCTACTTTCATTTGATGAGTTTTCTCTTCTTGAGTTATTATTGTTGGACTCAGACCTTCTATTCTCATAAGAACTAGGTGTTTTTTGTTCTGTTCTTTGAGGTTTGTTCTCTCTAGTGTTTAAATTATTAGAATTATCATATTGCTTTTCTCTTGAAGTAGCATCATTATTTCTGTTGGTTCGATTATAGTTCGTATAATTTCTTGAAGATTCTACTCTAACTGATGGAGTTGCTCTTGAGTTATTATTGCTATAATCTATATCGCTTCGTTGATTACTATATTGTTGAGAAGTACTTCTATTTTCAGCATATCTTCTTGAAGGTTCAACTCTTGCCTCGCTATAATTTCTGTTTGCGTTGGATTCATAACGAGTCACATTGCGATTTGAAGTGTAATCCTCTCTGTTTCCTCTTTTTCTGTCTAATTCATAACGATTTGTAATTTCTGCATTTCTTCTTGAAAAAGAGTAGTTTGGATAATTTCTTTCATATGCATTATGACGTCTAGAAGCATAAATATGAGGAGCTCTATAACTGCTTCTATAAGTAACATATCTATAGGAATTATGAACGTTTATACAGTGATTAATGTTACTTCTGTATCTATACACCGGATATGGATTCCAAGCATAATAGTACGATGGGTAATAGTTCCAATTCCAGCTTGAATAATATGGTCGATAATTTCCTATCCAAAAGGAAGCGTAAATTGCAGGTGTTCTGTAATAAACGGGTTCGTAAATATAGTTTGGACCATACATAAACACATCTCCAACCACTTGAACGCTTACATTATTATAGCGATCTTTTTCAACATCAATAGTTGCTACATCTTGAAATAAATCTCTTCCAAGTACGGCTTGAATAACAATTACGTGTGTTCTGTTTTCAACAGATTCAATAACTCTTAAATAATCAACTTGGTTGTCATAATTAAGGTCTAAGTTTGAAAGTTGAAGTCTTGGGTTATTTAATCTTCTTTCAAAATCTTGTAAGTTCGAGGACTCACCAAAAACAGATGCTACCGCTTTTAAGTCTAAATTATCGCTAATTTCTCCGTTTTTGGCATAGATAGTTGTTCTTTCTTGTGCTGTTGAACATCCTGTTACAAGAGTTGTAACTATTGCAAATAAAAGTAATTTAGTTTTCATAGCATTTGGTTTTAAGGTTCTGTAACCAATTATCCAATTACTGTGCCAATAAATGTTTTTTTAATTATCAATATTTAAATATAATTGTATTTTAGCCTGTATAAAACGTATTGTAATGATTAAAAATATAGTAATTCCATTGTTTTTTAGCGTGTTAAGCTTCAATTGTTGTAACGCTCAAAAAAGCCAAAATAAAAGCAGTTTTTTTCAAAAAATTGAGATTGATACTTTGTTTGAAGATGAGATTAGTATCCGTTCATTAAATATTGAAGGCAACAAAGTATGGTTTGTAGCCAATAACAATCGATATGGTTTTTTCGATTTAAAGAAAAGAGAGAAGGTGATAAATAAAGTAGAGAACGATAATTTAAAATTTGAATTTAGAAGCAGCGCAATTACTGCCAAATATTTTTTTGCTTTAACAATTGCGAGTCCAGCTTTGTTGTTCAAAGTGAACAAAGAAAACTTGAGTACTGAGTTGGTTTATGAGAATTCTAATGATAAGATATTTTTTGATAGTTTACAGTTCTGGAATTCAAAAGAAGGAATAGCTTTAGGCGACCCTATTGATAACTATTTTAGTATTATCGTCACTAGAGATGGAGGGCAAACATGGCAATCGTTACCAAATGCAGTTTTTTATAAGAATTTTGAAGATGAAGGTGCCTTTGCTGCAAGTAATACGAATATCGTCATTAAAGGAAACCATACTTGGGTAGTTTCTGGTGGGAAAAAAGCAAGAATTTTTTATTCGGCGGATAAAGGAAAATCTTGGAGTGTAAACGAAACGCCAATCATACAAGGCCAACAAATGACGGGTATTTTTACGGCTGCATTTTATAATGAATCTATTGGTTGTATAGCAGGAGGGAATTATGAATTGCCGAATCAGAATTTGGGTAATAAAGCAATCACAAGGGATGGAGGTAAAACTTGGCAATTATTAGCAGAAAATAGTGGTCCTGGCTATATTTCATGCATACAATTTGTTCCCAAAAGTAAAGGAAATGGGATAGTGACAGTTGGTGCTACGGGCATTCATTATTCAGGTGATGGGGGCACAACTTGGAAGCAAATGAGCACAGATTCTTCATTATTTACCCTACGTTTTATAGATGCTTCTACTGCAATAGCAGCGGGCAAGAACAAAATGATTCGAATTTCATTAAAAAAATAAAACCTCATAAATTCAAAAATGAAGTTATGAGGCTAAAACTAAATGAAACTATTTAATTAGTTTTTGTTGCGGTATTGTTTAAGTAGCTTTCTGTCAAAATCTACTTCTGATTTTCTTAGTTTTAGGATTTTTGTTGGAGGTAATATATTTCTTAAGGCAGAATTGAATTTTTTTCTAATTACATATTGCTCTTCATCTGTACTCTCAATCTGATTTAGAAAAGCCAAAGCCTCTCTGTCACTCATATTATCAAGTGAACCGTCATTAAGTTTTCTGGCATACGTTTTCATTTTTTGATGCCTTAATTCAAATTGCTTGTCATCATAGGCATTGTAAACTGGCCAAAATTTTTCAGCTTCATCTGATGTTAGATTAAGTTCACTTGTTAAAAAGGCCACTTTCATAGCTTTTATTTGGTCTCTCTTTTCTTTTAGTCTTTCATTTTGACCATAAGTGATTACAGAGAGTAATAAAAACAGATACGGGAAAAGTTTCTTAATTGTCATGAGTTTTATATTGTTTTGTTCAAAAGTTGCTATTATTCGAGAATAAGTTGTTCTAAATTTCCTTCTTTTAGTAAATGTTCTTCAATAATTGTATTATCTGCAGGCGAAGATTCGTTCAGTGTAAGCAAATCTTCATCCTCTAATTCGCTTATCAAATCATACTGCGTTATGTTAGGTTGATAGGTCAAGTAATTTTCTATACTTGTGTTGTCAAGTTCATTATTTGAGCTAATCAAGGCATTATATATTGGAATACTTAGTGCCAAAATTAAAACTGCAGCAACTGCAAAAAGTACTTTCTTTTTCTTTTGATAAATAGAAATTACTTTAGGTTCATTTTTAGGTAATTCCTGGAGTAATTTTGATGAAAAATTTTCAAAATAATTTTCAGGCACACTAAAACCAGGGCTTATTTTTGGATTGTTATCTAATTTAAATTCTTTCATACTTGTTTATGACTTTAACTATGTCTAAAGGTTTAATTTTCGGTTACAAAAGCTTCAATTTTTTTTGTTGCATGATGGTAAGAAGCCTTTAGTCCTCCAACCGAAGTTCCTAATATTTCTGATATTTCTTCGTATTTTAATTCTTCAAAATATTTCATTTTGAATATTAATTGCTGCTTTTCTGGCAAAAGAGCTATAGCTTTGTGCAATTTTAATTGAATTTCATCACCTTCAAAATATACATCAGATTGAAGGTTTTGAATCGTTTTTTCTTGTAATTCTTGAGAAGATAGATTGTTTTTTTTTGCTTTTTGACTTAAAAAAGTCAAAGCCTCATTGGTGGCTATTCGATACATCCATGAAAAAAGTTTGCTATCTCCTTTAAAATCTTTTAAATAACGGAAAACTTTAATAAATGTATTTTGCAAAACATCATCCGTATCATCATGATTTAAAACGATGTTTCGGATATGATGATACAGTGGCTTTTGGTATTCCTTCAATAATTGCTCGAACGCTTTATTTTGCGTTTTCGGGTCTAATAATTGCTGGATAAATGCTTGTTCTTCTTGCAAGTTTTACACTTTTTTATATTTAGAATAGCATTCTTTAAAAAGGTTTAATCTAAATGATTTATTTTTTAAAATTCTGATGGAATTTCTTCTTCAGTAGGAGTTTCGATTACTTTTTTCTTTGGTTCTATTGTTTTAGCAACAGGAGTGGGGATTACTTTTGGTTGTAGAGGTGCATAAATATAGGTAACCCATTTTGATGGCTGGCTTGACTCATTTTTGCCAATCGAATAGACTTCAATATGTGAAAATTTAGTATCCCTAGGAATCGCTTTAGTATTAAAGTAAGCATTAGTTTGTTCTAGAGCTTTTGATAAATGCGAATAGTCACCTTTTAATGTTGTTTTTATTGCTGGGAAAGAGGATAATTCTCCTGGAACTATATTTTTATCTGAAGTTGAGATAATTTCGCTTTTTACAGGAATACAGAAGGTTAGTTTTGCAATTTCTTTAGTGGCATCGTAATTGTGATAAATTATGAATGGTTTACCGTAAACTTCAATTCCATTCTTATCGCAATATTCGTTTATTTTTGAAAAGACAATTCTACTATTTTTATTAATGTTACTTACTTTGCTGTGAAAGGATTGACTCAGATAAAAAGTAGCTGTTTTTCTCACTTCACCTATTACTTTTACATTGTAGGTATTTGTTTCGTAATCTAAAACTTTATCTAGATTTTTTAGACTTTGTTCGTATTCAGCTCCAATTTTTCGTTCAACACCACCTTGTAAAGTTGCGTACATTTTTAGTTCAAAGCTCAAATTTCCTTTGGTTTTCCATGTTACTTTAGTGCCTCCAACAGTATCTTTGAAATGCCAAAAAACGTCAGATTCAGTTCCGTTATTGTTTAATTTTTGAGTGATACTTTCGTTGTTTTTTGAAGTTGTTGTTTGAATGTCTCCAGTACCATCAGCGCCAGTCCAAGAACAAGAGGCTCCTTTTCCTGATGTAATTGCTGGAAAAATCATTTTTAAATTTTCATCATCAAGCATCCATGAATTAAAATTAGGCCAATTTTGATAGTCATTTACATAGTTAAATACTGCTGTTTTTGGCGCATTAATAATTTTACTTCGTTCTAATTGAAATTCTCCTTTTTGGGTGGCTACGAAAATAGTTGTAGCGACAAGACTTAACAATAGTAAAAGAAAAAGATATTTTAGGATTTGCATGAGATTTTGGATATATACTTTCGTAAAGTTAGAAAATTTATTCAAAAAGTAGGAGTACTTTTTAGAATTGATTCCTACTTTATAACAATAAGCTTGGTAATCTAGAAAGAATAGTGGTTTTAATGCTTAAGATAAATTTTTATAAGGAACAAAAGGCCAATAAAAAGAAGGAATCCCAATAGAATTTTATAATTTCCTTTATAAAACATTCGGTGTAAATTGGCATCTTTTCGATAAGCAATAATCATTGCAAATATAAAGGCGATGGCGAAACAAGCGCCGAAAATTAATTGTCCTTGACTAAACATAGTGGTAAATTTTTCTACAAATTTAAGTAATTGAATAGGAATTATTGCTAATTTGCTTCTTCAATTAACTTATCTAATTATGCAAAAACAAATAGAGGCGGTAAAGGAATTTCATACAGCTTTTGCCATTGGGCATAAAGAACAACCACATGCTGATTTGGGAGAATCAAAGAATTTACTTCGATTTAATTTAATGAAAGAGGAAAATGAAGAATATCTTGAAGCAGCAAATAACAATGATATTGTTGAAATTGCTGATGCTCTTGGAGATATGATGTATATTTTATGTGGAACCATTATTGAGCATGGTTTACAAAATCATATTGAAGCTGTTTTTGACGAAATTCAGCGAAGTAATATGAGTAAATTGGGTGAAGACGGAAAACCAATCTATAGAGAAGATGGAAAAGTTATGAAAGGACCAAATTATTTTAAACCTGATTTTTCTAAAATTCTAAAAATTGTAGAAGATTCTATGTAATAAAAAGGCGATTTTCAATTTGAAAATCGCCTTTTGCTATTTAAGTGTAGTAGTATTAAATTTTTACTGTCCAACCAAATGGGTCAGCCTCTAATTTATGCTGCATATTAGTAAGTTTACTTTTTAACTGTTCAGCATATGAATTTTCAATTTTAGGTAATTCATAATATTCTTCTTTGTAAGAATACCCAACAATTGGATTTACAACTGCGGCAGTACCAGCCCCAAATATTTCTTTTAAGGTTCCGTTTTTAGAAGCTTCTACTAACTCGCTAACCAAAACTGGTCGTACTTCTACATTTATCCCTTCTTTTTGTGCTAACTCAATTAGACTTTTTCTTGTGATTCCATCTAAAATTCTTTCACTTACAGGAGCAGTTAATAATGTGTCGTTTATTCTAAAAAACACATTCATTGTACCTGCTTCTTCTAATTTTGTATGTGTAGCATCATCAGTCCAGATTACTTGTTGGAATCCTTCTTTGTTTGCTAATGTTGTTGGGTAAAATTGTGCAGCATAATTTCCTGCAGCTTTAGCAGCTCCAATACCTCCATTAGCTGCTCTACTGTAATGCTCAGCAATTAAAACTTTTACTTCTCCAGAATAGTAAGCTTTTGCTGGAGAAAGGATAATCATAAATTTATATTCACTTGATGGGTTCGCTACCACACCGTCACCAGTTGCAATCATAAAAGGACGAATGTACATTGTATTTCCTAATCCTTTTTTTACCCAAGCTTCGTCAATTTTCAAAAGTTCGTTAAGACCATTCATAAAAACTTCTTCAGGAACTTCTGGCATTGCCATTCTTACTGCCGATGCATTAAATCTTTTATAATTTTCATCTGGTCTAAAAAGCCATAAATCGTTGTTATCATCTTTATATGCTTTCATGCCTTCAAAAATGGCCTGTCCGTAATGAAAAACTTTTGCTGAAGGGTCTAGAAGAAAAGGTTGGTAAGGCTTAATGACTGGTTGTTGCCAAGCGCCATTTTTAAAATCACATTCAAATAAATGGTCCGTAAAAACGGCTCCAAAACTTAAGTTATCAAAATCTACTTCGTTTATTTTTGAAGTAGCAGCTTTTGTTATGTTAATTGTAGTTGTTTGAGAAGTACTCATGATTATGTATTAATAGTTTTTAGTTTCAATAATTAAATCAAAAAAAAATAGATTTTTCTCTTTTGATTTTATTTTTTTACAAAATTAAGTAAAAAAGGCTAAAAACGATGCGAAAATTGTATGATGTATTTCGTTTAATTGCGATTTATGTATTTTTTAAAAATCAGAATTATTTACTGTGATTTTATATGAAATATATAATAAATACATGCGTTTTTGTCCGTTAAAGAACCTAACTATTGCTAAATTTTGTTTTAAAGTGAAATTACAAATTCACAAATAAACATCAATTTGTTTTGAAATCGTCATTCGTGCTATCTTTACGGTGTTCAATACCAAAAGAACAACCAAAAATCTATTCAAAATCAATTCTTAAAAGTATGAAAAGAAGAATTATTCAAACTTCAGATGGCTCAACCACTATTCAAATTGAAGATTGGGACGAATGTTATCATTCTAAACACGGAGCGATTCAAGAAGCTAAACACGTTTTTATTAAAAATGGTTTGGCTTTGTTTCCGTCTCAAAATATTTCCATTCTAGAAATAGGTTTTGGTACAGGGCTTAATGCTTTTATAACTTTTTTGGAAGCCAAAAAGCTGCATCAGAAGATACAGTATGTCGGAGTAGAAGCATATCCTGTATCTGTAACAGAACTTCAAGGAATGAATTATGTAGAAGAACTTGAGGCTTTGGAGTATGAATCCGTTTTTGAAAAAATGCATCGTGATGATTGGGAACAGTCCATTGTAATAGATGAAGATTTTTGTTTAACAAAAAGACAACAATTTTTTGAAGCTATTGATGATGTTGAACAGTATGATTTGATTTATTTTGATGCTTTTGGCTATAGAGTTCAACCTGATTTGTGGAGTACAGCAATTTTTCAAAAAATGTATACAGCCCTAAAAAACAATGGAATACTGGTGACTTATGCAGCTAGAGGTGTAGTAAAAAGGAGTATGATTGAGGTAGGTTTTAAAGTAGAAAAATTAGCTGGCCCACCTGGTAAGAGAGAAATGTTTCGTGCAACGAAGCTCGTCCCTTGAAAACACTACGAAAACGTTTTTGGCTATGAAAAATCAGTATAAAAAAAGGATAAATCTTAGTTAATTATGTAAAAGCTAAAAAGAAAAAGATTAAATTTACTGCAAGATAACCCCAAAAATCTTATTTAATTATGTCGAAAATAATGTTTGATTACACTAAATCAGTGTTAGAAAGAGTAAGTTTTGACCCCATCCTTTTTTGTAAAGAATTAGAAAAAGCCATACGAACTTTATTACCGTATGAGTTGGAACAACTAAAAGAATGGTTATTTGATTTTACTTATGAAAAGCCAGAATTAAAACAATGTCTTGTTATAGTAAATAGATAAAAAAAAAAAGGAACCAATTGGTTCCTTTTTTTATGCTTATTTTTTCTGGGTTGGACTTATGATTTCTACATTCTGAAAAACAATTGCTCCTTTTATGACTCCAGCAATTGTGTTTCGTAGGGCATCTATTATCTGAATTTTCAGCTCATTTTTTGGATAAATTAAACTAATCTCTCTTGCTGGTTTTGGTTCAATAAAATGTCTCAGTTTTAGTTTATCACTTTCTTTTAAATCCAAGGTATGAAGGTAAGGGAGCAAAGTAGTTCCAAGACCTTCATCTGCCAGTTTAATTAAGGTTTCGAAACTACCACTCTCAATAGTAAAATGATTTACTTCGTTTGAATTGCTATTTTTGCACAAATTCAAAATCCCATCTCTAAAGCAATGTCCGTCTTGTAGCAGCAAGATTTCGTCCAAATTCAAATCGCTAACTTCTATTTCTTTTTTCGAAAAATGTTGATGCCCTTCTGGAATATAGGCAACGAAAGGTTCATAGTACAAAGGGATTTCTTTTATTTTTTCTTCCAAAAGAGGTGTAGCTGCAATCGCTGCGTCTAAATGACCATTGTTTAGTTTAGAAATGATATCTGCTGTGTTTAACTCTTCAATAATCAAACGAATTTTTGGGTACTTTTTGATGAAATTTTTTAAAAACATCGGTAATAAAGTAGGCATTATCGTTGGAATTATTCCCAAGCGGAATTCCCCACCAATGAATCCTTTTTGTTGTTCTACGATATCTTGAATTCGGTCGGCTTCGTTTACAATATTTTTGGCTTGTGTAACTATTTTCTGACCAATATCGGTAAGTTGAATGGGTTTTTTGGTCCTGTCAAATATTTGGATGTTTAATTCTTCTTCTATTTTTTGAATTTGCATACTCAATGTAGGTTGAGTAACAAAGCATTTTTCAGCAGCAAGGGTGAAATTTTTATGTTCCGCAACGGCAAGAACATATTTGAGTTGAGTGATTGTCATTGATAGTAATATTTGATGTAAATATAAAAAAAATCGATTTAACTGATACCGCTTTCGCCTTAAAATATAGGTAATTTTGCAACATATTTAAAAATGAATTGTTATGAAACTAAATACTATTGGTTTACCAATACAAGAGACAGAAAAAATTGTAGTTGAGTTGAATGTTTTGTTGTCTAATTTTCAAGTGTATTACCAAAGTTTAAGAGGAATGCATTGGAATATTAGAGGAAAACGTTTTTTTGACTTGCATCTTAAATTTGAAGAATTGTACAATGATTCTCAACTGAAGATTGATTTAATTGCAGAGCGTGTACTTACACTAGGAGGAACTCCTTTGCATACTTTTGATGACTATATAAAGCACAACCAATTAGAAGTGGGTAAAGATATTTCTAATGATGAAAAGGCGATTCAACTAATTGTGGATTCTTTGGCAAGTTTGCTAACGATTGAAAGAAAAATTTTAGAAAATGCTTCAGCTATTAATGACGAAGGAACGAGTTCGATGATGAGTGACTTTATTGTAGAACAAGAAAAAACGATATGGATGATGCAGGCTTGGTTGGCGTAATCATTCTAAATTTTAGTTTAAAAAAAACAGAAGCACAAAAGCTTCTGTTTTTTTATGTCTAAATTATTAATCTTCTTCTAAATTTTCATTGAAGGAAGAAGGTAATAAAGTTGGGATAAACTTAATTAAAATTGGAAGCAATAAACTTCCTCCAGGTAATAAAAATATAGTAAGCGAAGGTATCGTCTTGCAGATATCCAAAATTTGCTTTCTGATTTTTTTCTTTTCTTTTTCATCAAGGTCACGGTGGGTTGAATGGGCTAAGAGTACCATTAATTCTTTGCTCTCCAAAATTTCTTTGACCAATCTGTTTTTATTTCGGGTTACCAAAGTTACCACACTTTCGGTAGTTTGGTCGTAAAAATGCTTAACAGGATTGGAATAATTGAAATAAGGGATTTCACTTTTGTATTTTGTGATGAAATCATTGGTGTGATGAATTGATGCCACGACAAATTCATCGGACTCGTTGAGAATAGTGCCTAAAGTATGTAAAAAATATGCCTCTTCTTTTTCTATTACACCATCACTCCAAAGTGCCATACCCGTAATATCAATCAGGTATTTTTTTTCTAAATCAAGAGTAAAATAATCGAGTTCTAGCGATTCTAAAGATAGAGAAGCTTTTTTTGAAAATTTGGTATAACGAATCGAAGCTTCAAAAAGTTTGATTAATAAATCGTCATACTGTGTTTTGTTGCTTTTTATCTTTAATGCCAAAGCTACAATGTTGACAACGGTTTCTTCAATACGTTTTAAGTATTTTTCAGGGATTTCTCCGTGTTTCAGGAATTGGCAAAAAGCCAAAACATCTATGAATAAAAGAGCATTGGTTACTAAGTGAGAAAAGTTTTTATTGATGATGCCATCGTTGGTTTGCACTCTTTCGTCAATAAATTTTTCCAAAGTTAAAGACCTACTGTTCTTGGGTAATATTTTTTTGAGTAGACTAAAACCCTGTGGATTCATTTGGTTGTAGAATTCCAATGCTTTGGCTACAAATAATTCTGGTGCTTTGTCAGATTCTGATAAGCAATAAGCACCATAAAGTGTATTTAGTAAAGCAACTTTGGAAATTTCTTCTTTAAACCATCTTTTGGAATCAATTGGATTTATCGTGTTGAACGAAATTATGTGGCCATAAATAAATCCTGTATCCCTTGTTTTTAGATAAAAAGAAGCACTGTTTTCTAAAGAAAGTTCTTCAGAAAAAGGTTGTTCTGTGAAAAATTTGTCTATCCAACCAGGAGCAGATGGGTTAATCATTTTTATCTTTTGAAGTTGCAAAGCTATGTTTTTTTACAACGACATTGGTTAGTAAAAGTTAAACTTTAGTTTAAAAATTAATAGGAGTCTCTTGATTTGCAATTCTGTTCGCAAAGGCGAATGATTTCTCGAATTCGATTTTGTCTGGTTTCGACTCTTTTGGCTTGATTAAGCCAGTATAAATAGCTTTTTCGATAAGAAGGACTAAAAGCTTGATAATTGCTCCAAGCTTTTGGATTATCGTTAAATGCCAGTTGTAAATCTTCTGGTATAACATGGTTTTCTACTTCGTCAAGGGAGTTCCAAGAGCCATTTTGCTTTGCGATTTCGATTTTTCGTAAACCACTTTCATGCATTGCATTTTCTTGAATCAGCTTTTCGATATAGGTTTTGTTTAATTTACTCCAAACACTTTTGTCTTTTCTTGGAGTAAAGAGTTGTCTACGTTGGTGTTCGTCAATTTTCTTTACGGTCGAATCTATCCATCCATAGCATATAGCAACTTGAACGGCTTCTTCCCAGCGTATGCTTTCATAATCACTACTTACTTTATAAAATAAGAGATAAATGCCTTTTGACGAATGGTGATTTTTATGAAGCCATGTTCGCCATTCGTCAGCATTTTTAAAATATAAATGTTCCTTTTCTTCCAAATGTCAAAGGTTAAGAGATGAAAAGTGCTTCAGCAGCTTCCCAGTTTACAACGTTCCAAAAAGAAGCGATATAATCAGCTCTTCTGTTTTGATTTTTTAAGTAATAAGCATGTTCCCATACGTCTAGCGCCAAAACCGGTTTTCCTTTGGCGACAATCGTAGGTAAATTCATTAATGGATTATCTTGATTTGGGGTAGAAGTAATGGTTAACTTTCCGTTGCTAACAACTAACCATGCCCAACCTGAACCAAATCGTTTTGCTGCTGCATCGGCAAATTGTTTTTTGAAAGCATCAAATGAGCCAAATGTTGCGTTTATGGCTTCGCCGAGTTTTCCTTTTGGCTCACCGCCACTGTTGGGTTTCATTAAGTTCCAAAATAAACTATGGTTGTAATGACCTCCACCATTATTGCGAATAGCTTCAGGGAATAAACTCATGTTCTCGAAAATAGTTGACAGGTTTTTAGCCTTATCTGCAATAGTTTTATCTAATGTCTCAATCGCTTTATTAAGATTAGTAACGTAAGCTTGATGGTGTTTTGAATAATGGATTTCCATAGTCAGTTTGTCTATGTGTGGTTCCAAAGCATTGTAGGTGTAGGGTAATTTGGGTAATGTATAGGCCGCTTCTTGTGATTTTAGTATGTCATCATGAAAAATAGACGAGTCTGAATCACTTGTGTTTGCAGCTAAAGTCGAATTAATAATTGAGGTTCCCATGAAAATTCCTGTTGATAGAAGAGCTGATTTTTTGATAAAATCTCTTCTGCTGTTGTTGTTTTCCATTTTCTTTGAATTAGATGATTAAGTGGTGTTTTTGGGTTATTTTGATTTCTCTCCTACAAAATTATGATTTGGGGATTTGAAGAGAATATTGAATGTTGTAAGAGTTCCATATATCCTTGTGAGGTATTGTTGTAATTCAATTTTTTCAATTTCTTCTATTTTACTAGAATTGATTTTTTGTTCCATTACTCTTAACCGGTCTCTAACCATAATTATTTTGTGAAAGAATGTATCAATTGGGATTTCTTTAGAAGCTAAGCCCGCTTGTCCGGGTTCTAATATGATTTTGCCTCCTTTCCATTTATCTGCGATAGGAACAATTTCAGAAACATCAGACCATTTTTGCAATAAATTCTTAAGTGTGGTTTCTACTTCATAAAAACTAATTGTGTCAACCTCGTTTTCTGCAGCTTCAATTGTTTCAAACGAACTGTCTAAGGCTATTGTTTCTAATCCAGAATCAATGAATGTTACCCAATATTCTGTAGAGGTTACGTTGGTTACAACTCCTTTCCCAAATTGCTCGTGGTTTATTCGAGACCCAATTCCTAGTATTTTCATTTTCCTTATGATTTGTATTAAAATTGAATTAAATTTATTGTAAAAAACGAGTAAAATGCTTTCAATGGCACAGTTTTAGTAAATTTACTGAATGGCTAATTGATGTTTTTCAAGCATGAATGAATTTCGCATAACATCTTTTATATTTTTATCGAATTATAATAAACACTTAAATATATAATTATGAAAAAAAAACAGTTTATTAATCGCGTTTTTAGTTTTGATAATGACAGCATGTAACACTACCAAAAATACAACAAATTCTCCAAACTCTTTACAAGGCGAATGGGTCTTAACATATATTAGCGGTCCACGAATTGCTTTTGATGGTTTGTATCCTGGACAAAAACCCGTTATAAATTTTGATATAGCTGGGCAAAAAGTATTTGGAAAGAATAGTTGTAACTCTTATTCAGGAAAATTAACTATCGAAGGAGATAAAATTAATTTTAAAGACAGTAAAATGGCTGTTACAATGATGGCTTGTCAAGGAAATGGTGATCGTGTATATATGGATATGTTAGAAAAAATTGACAGTTATAGTATTACTGAAGAAGGCAAAGTACTTACAATGATTGGAAATGGAGTGCCATTAATGCGATTTGAAAAAAAATAAATTACTTTAGATATGAGAAATACATTAAAAATTGCAATTGTACTGTTTGTGCTTGTTTTTTCAAATGGAATATCTGCGCAAGAAAAAACTAAAAAAGAACTCAAAGAGGCTCGTAAAATTGAACAGCAAAAAGTAACAGAATCACTTGTTGCTGCTCAAAAGTTTGTTTTTGAGGGAAATAGAGCTTTTCCAACTGGGTATAGAAGTATTGATTTGACAACAAATCCAAACTTTGTAACTTTTGCTAAAGATTTTATAAAAAGTGATATGCCTTTTTTTGGTAGAGCTACTGGTAGCGTACCTTATGGAGGCGGTGATGGAGGTTTGAAATTTGAAGGTGTGCCTAGTGAATTTTCCATTCAAAAAACAAAGAAGAATTATCAGTTAAAAGCAAAGGTTAAGGATAAAAATGATACTTATACATTGAATTTGACTATTTTCTTTGATGGAGGTGCTTCATTGATAATTAATAGCAATAATAGGGCTAGTATTTCTTACTCAGGAAAAATAATAGCACCACCAGTAAATTGATGAAAAAAGAAATCGCTCCTCATTTGGCATATTGGTCGATAGTTATTCCTATTTTGACTTGTTTTCTTTATCTAGGAAAACCTGTTGAAATGAGTACTATGTTTTTAATCCTTTTGTCTTTTGGATTAATTGGAACCATCTTAGCTGCAGTACATCATGCTGAGGTTGTTGCGCTAAGAATTGGCGAGCCACTCGGAACGCTTGTGTTGGCTATTGCAATTACCACAATAGAAGTAGCTTTAATTGTGTCTTTAATGCTTGCTGGTGGTGAAGGAACAGCTTTTTTAGCCAGAGATACAATTTTTGCAACAGAAATGATTATAATGACAGGAATTGTTGGTGGATGTTTGTTGATAGGTGGGATTAAATTTAAAGAACAAAATTATGGTTTAGATGGCATTAGTGCTGCACTTACAGTATTAACAGCAATTTCTGTTTTAACTTTAATATTGCCGAATTATACAACAAGTGTTGAAGGGCCTATTTACAATAATGAACAATTAATTTTTGTATCATTTGTTTCTTTAATCTTGTATGGTTCTTTTTTGTTGATGCAGACAGTAAAGCACAGGGATTATTTTTTGCCTTTGGATGCCTCTGACCACGAGGAAGTACATGAGGTTGCTCCAACCAATTGGGTTGGTTATATCAGTACGTTTTTATTAATTATAGCCTTGGCTTTGGTTGTTTTGGTGGCAAAAACTTTGTCACCAAGTATTGAAAGTGGAATTGATTCTATTGGTGCTCCAAAATCTGTTGTGGGAATCATTATTGCATGTGTAGTGCTTTTGCCAGAAGCATTATCTGCAATTAAAGCAGCTATAAATAATCGCTTGCAGTCTAGTTTGAATTTGGCATTTGGTTCAGCATTGGCAAGTATTGGATTGACAATTCCCGCTGTTGCATTGGTGTCTATTTTTTTTAATTTAGATCTTACTCTTGGAATTGATGTAAAATCAACAGTGTTGTTTATTTTGTCATTATTTATTTTGTCATTGTCATTGCGCACAGGAAAAACCACTATGATTCAGGGAGTTGTTTTACTTGTTGTTTTTTCAGTATATTTATTTATCACTATTGTTCCATAGAAACAGATATTAATTTTAAGTCCAAAACAAGATGCAAAAAGCTATTTTTTTTACCATTATTCTAGGTCTATTATTGTTTTCATGTAAAAAAGAAAATAAAGAAGCAACAACCAATCTTACTGAAATTAAAGCCGATTCGGTTGCAGGAATGCCAATTGATACTATTCATACTGGCGATAATTCGGAAACCTCATTGGATTGGGATGGAGTATATGTTGGAACAACGCCTTGTGCTAATTGTGAAGGTATAGAAACTGAATTGACTTTAGGAAAAGACAAAACGTTTGTTTTGAAGACCAAGTATATTGGAAAAGGGGCTGAAAAAATTAAAACAGAAAAAGGAACTTTTTCTTGGGATGAATCAGGTTCTGTAATTGTTTTGAATGGTTTAGAACATAAGCCTAATCAATATAAAGTGGGTGAAAATCATTTGGTTCAAATGGATATGCAAGGTAAAATAGTAGAAGGAAGTTTGGCTTCCAAATATATTCTTCAAAAAAAGTAAGTCATACTTTTTTTAAATAAAGCTCAACATTTTAATTTAGATGTTGAGCTTTATTTTTTTATGCTACTTGGTTAAAGTTAAATCATAACCGTACAAATGTTCGTCGCGAATAAATCCCATTTTATGATATAAATTTTGTGCCACAAAATTATTTTTAGCCGTTCGAAGGCGAATAATGGGTGAGCCAATTTCTAGCGCTAATTTTTTTGTTTCCTCGATTAATTCTCGGGCAGTTCCTTTTTTTCTAATTTTAGAGTCTACGAAAATGTCGTTTAGAATTACAATTTTGCTTAGCAATAGTGAAGAAAAGGTAATATAATTTAAAGCAAATCCTATGGCTTTGTTTTGTTCATCAAAAGCCATAAATACAATTGCTTCGTTGTTTTCTAGTCGTTCTTTTAAGTAGTTTTTATGCGTTTTGATGTCTGTAGGCTTTTTATAAAAAACCAAATATTGATCGAATAAAACGGTTAATGCATCAAGGTCGTTAAGAGTAGCTTTTCTTATCATAACTGTTTGTTTTTAAGTGGTTTGTTAATAAAAATACAACAATATTTTTGTTTTACAAAATACAAATGCAAAAGGGATATCTTTTAAGATATCCCTTTTGCATTTGTTGAACAGTTATTTGACTAAAATTTTAACTGATACACTTCATCTAAATCTTTGTTCGAGCTAATGTTTACCTGTAAATCGGTTACAAATCCAGAGTTTAAACCATAAACCCATCCGTGTAAAGTCAATTCTTGTTCGTTTTTCCATGCCGATTGAACAATAGATGTTTTGGCTAAATCAAAGACTTGTTCTTTTACATTTATTTCTACAAAAGTATTGAATCGTTTATCTTCATCTTGAATTGAGTCAAGGTATTCATTGTGTAATCGGTAAACATTTTTTATGTGTCGAATCCAGTTGTCAATGATTCCAATAGAACTATTGCCCATTGCAGCTTTGATTCCTCCGCAACCATAATGTCCACAAACTAAAACGTGTTTTACTTTTAAAACATTAACGGCATAATCCAATACGCTTAGCATGTTCATATCGGTATGCACGACCATATTGGCAATGTTTCTGTGTACAAATACTTCACCTGGTTTAGCGCCAATGATTTCGTTAGCAGGAACTCGACTATCAGAACATCCAATCCATAATAAGGGTGGAGTTTGTCCTTTGGCTAAATCTTGAAAATAGTTTGGGTCTTTTGCTAACGATTGTTCAACCCATTCTTTGTTGTTGTCTAGTATTTTTTTATAAAAATCTTTCATTTTTGACTGGATAATAAAATTGATATTGATTAAAAAACTTCTTTTTTAATGATTTTGCGTTTTGTAAAATCATAATGTTCTATAGTCACGTGATTACCATTATCGGTGTTTTCAAGACGATATTCGTTTTTAAAGTTTTTTAACTTCACTTTGATGTTTAAATCTTTAGACCTAATTTCGTTGAATTCAGTGATTAAGTCCAAAACATCGTGGGCAATATATACGGTATCTTTTGCATCTATAATCACTTTTGAATTTTCAGGTATCTTGGCTAGAGTTGATTTTATAGCTGCTTTATTAAGAAAAGAAACTTCTTGAGCTAAATCAATATGAATTATATCTCCATCTTCGTATTCCTCTTTTCTAAAAATGTAGGCTCTTTTTAAGTTGCCTCTCAATACAAAGATGATACTGATGATAATACCTAAAGCGACACCTTTGAGTAAATCGGTAAAGACTACAGCTAATAATGTAGCGATGAATGGAACGAATTGGTATTTTCCGTAATGCCAAAAATGAAGAAAAGTAGCAGGTTTAGCCAATTTATATCCTACTAGTAATAGAATAGCTGCGAGCGTAGCTAGTGGAATTTTGTTTAGAATTGATGGAATGGCTAGGACACTTATTAATAATAAAACACCGTGTATAATGGCGGCCATTTTTGATTTGGCTCCAGCATTGTTGTTGGCTGAAGTTCTAACCACTACGGATGTCATTGGCAAACCTCCTAAAAGTGAACTTATCATGTTTCCAATTCCTTGGGCTTTGAGTTCTACATTAGGATTGGTGTATCTTTTTTGAAAATCCATTCTGTCTGCAGCTTCTATACATAATAACGTTTCAATTGAAGCAACAATAGCTATTGTTAAAGCAACAACCCAAACTTTTTGATTGGTTATGCTAGAGAAATTTGGTGTAATGATTATGTTTTTGAATTCTTCAAAGGATGTTGGAATGGGTAAAGAAACCAAATGTTCTTTTTGAATTGCTAAAGTGCTTCCGCTTACTGTGAATATCTCATTTAAAATTACACCTACAACTACAGCGACTAGAGCGCCTGGAATTAGCTTTAGTTTTTTTAGAGCAGGAAGTTTGTCCCAGCTAATTAATATTGCAAGTGAGATAAGGGTAATGACAATTGAACCTAATTGGATATAGTCGAAGAAACCCAAAAGCGAAGAAAAAGTATTGTTTCCGTCAGTTTGAAAAAAAGCCTCATCGCCCTCAAAGTCGGTGTCGTAACCAACTGCATGGGGTAATTGTTTTAAGATAATGATTATACCAATACCAGCAAGCATTCCTTCAATTACATTATTCGGAAAATAATTTGAAATACTTCCTGCTTTTACAAAACCTAATATAAGTTGTATTGCACCTGCTAAAAAAGCAGCTAATAAAAAGACATCAAAAGCTTTAAAGTCGGTTACAGCTGTTAATATGATGGCGGTAAGTCCTGCTGCAGGTCCTGATACACTTATGTGAGATTGACTTAGGTAGCCAACGACGATTCCACCAACTACTCCTGAAATAATACCTGAAAACAATGGAGCTCCAGAAGCCATTGCTATGCCTAGACATAACGGTAAGGCTACTAGAAAAACCACCAGTCCAGCAGCAAAGTCGGAGTTAAGATTGGCGAATAAATTTATTTTTTTTGACATTTTATATTGAAATAGGTAATTAATTTTTTTTAAAGTTTTTAGCAAGGTCTTAAAACGGTCGAATTGTATTAATTAAATTTTTCGAGGAGGCGGGGTGTTGATTTTTTGAATAGGGTTATTAGAAAACAAAAAAACATCCATACGGTTTGTTTTGGAAGATGTGACTGCCGGTTTCTTGGAGATTTCAAATTTTATTATTTGTTCAAAAGAAGCTATTTTTTTTTCTTCATTGGTGTCATCTTCTTCTATTGCTTCTTTTGTAAAACTAACAGTTGCTTTCTTTTCAATAATCGAAACTATTGAAGGCTTGAATATAAACAAGATGAAAAACACCAATAATAGGGTAGCAAATGGTTTCATGTTTTGCATAATTGAGTGGTAAAAATACATAATTAAATAAAGGAGTGTACAGTGAAGTTAAAAATATAGTAAGTGATGATGGATTTATAGTATAGATTATAGTTTTTAGACTTTATATTTTGTTTTATGGTTTGCTCTTTTTGATGTTTTTATAAATTTGATTATAAATTAAATTTTTAAAAGAACCCCCTATTTTTTATGGGGTGTGATTTTGTAAGTATATATTTTTTTAAAACATAACCCCTTATTTTATTGGTTTTGTATAACAAAAAGTTAAATTTTTATTCAAATACCCATTATCGATTTTTTAAAAATAAGTACTTAAAATAGCATATTGATATTATTTTTTATCGAAATTTTTGATTTGATAATTCTTCATTGAAAATGTTAAAAACATCCTTTTTTTTTGGACTACTTAGAAAAAAAGGTAATAAATTCGTCAAAGAAAAAGGAAAAAATACTTACAAAAGCAACTTTTTATAAGCTCGCTTTTTTACTAAAATCGTATCAAAAACAATAACCAAAAAAACAATAACCAATAAATTGAAATTTTAACCAAAATTAATTATTATGAAAAAAGGAACCTTAATTTTAGCTTTATTGCTATCATCAACTTTTATTTTTGCCCAAGAAGGGGAGAAGTCTTCTGAAACTGTTTTCACTGGTGATGCTGACGGATATTATAAGTCAAGTTTTAATAATACTATAGATGAGTTTACAAGTTTTACAAAATCAAATAAATCTTTTGAATTAGGGATGTTGAGTTTAAATGTGACTCACAAAAGAGGGAAAGCATCTTTTATTGCAGATATAGGTTTTGGCAAAAGAGCCAAAGAATTTACTTATAATGATGCGTCTGAATTTTATATGGTTCGCCAACTAAACATGACCTATGAAGTAACGGATAATTTAAAAATTACAGGTGGAAGTTTTCCAACTCATATCGGATATGAATTAGTAGATGCTGTTGATAACAAAAACTACAGTATGTCTTATGCTTTTACATATGGCCCTTTTTTTAATACGGGTGTCAAAGCAATTTATACAACGGGTAAAGTGAATTTTATGTTTGGAGTAGTGAATCCAACAGACTTTAAAACTGCAATTGAAGCTAGTTCAAATCAAAAATCATTTATTGGACAAATTGGGTATACCGAAGATACAGGGAGTGCTTTTTTAAATTTTACTTCCGGAAGTATGAATAATAATGTAGGTAGTCCATTAGTGTCAGGACTTAATCAAATAAATAAAACTCAATTTGATTTTGTTGCATCAAAAAAAATTGGAGATGCTTTTAATTTAGGATTGAATGCAACTTATGCTATTGTAAATAGTGATGTTGATTCTAGCCTTGACGGGAATTGGTTTTCTGTTGTAGGTTATGCAGGATATAAATTTAATGATGCAACAAACATAAATTATCGTTTAGAATTTTTTGATGACAAAGATGGTGTTGCTGCATTTGGTTCATTTGGCGGAGCTAATGTTTTTTCAAATACAATGTCTTTGAATTATAAAGTTGGTAATTTAACATTTATACCAGAGGTTCGTTTTGATTTTGCTTCTGAAAAAATCTATCCAACAGAGAATAATGCTTCAAAAACAAATGGTTCAATTTTATTTGCAACCACTTATTCCTTCTAATACAAGCTATTTTTTTTTCTGTCATAGCGCCTGTATTAAAGAGTTGTGACAGTTTTTTTACTACTGCTTACTTTTATTTAAAGTAAGCAGTAGTTTTTTTATATAGTGAAGTATTTTTTTCTAAACCAAAAGGCTAAATTAACT
>ERZ650302.167-NODE-167-length-32696-cov-5.388377_pt1 | contig 32696 bp, 33 predicted proteins | sample MGYA00376238_ERZ650302 | MGnify/ENA primary metagenome ERZ650302 (study PRJEB26733, sample SAMN07839298) | wastewater metagenome | biome: urban; feature: wastewater treatment plant; material: waste water | place: USA: North Carolina | collected 2016-04-28 ... | reverse complement strand
TGGAAATGAATTTTCAGAGCAGGCCATTTTGGACGGTGATTTGACACCTGTTTTCTTCGGTTCAGCCTTGACAAACTTTGGTGTTCAGACCTTCCTTGATACCTTCTTGGAATTTGCTCCAGAGCCACATGGTCACAAGACAACGACAGGGGACGTTATTGACCCACTCAACAAAGACTTTTCAGGTTTTGTTTTCAAAATTCAAGCCAACATGGACCCGCGTCACCGCGACCGTATTGCCTTTGTCCGTGTGGTTTCAGGTGAATTTGAACGCGGTATGGCGGTTAACCTGCCTCGTACAGGCAAGGGAGCTAAGTTGTCCAACGTGACGCAGTTCATGGCCGAGTCCCGTGAGAATGTAGAAAATGCAGTTGCCGGTGACATTATTGGGGTTTACGACACAGGAACCTTTCAGGTAGGGGATACCTTGACCGTAGGCAAGAACAAGTTTGAATTCGAACCGCTACCGACTTTCACACCTGAAATTTTTATGAAAGTTTCTGCCAAAAACGTCATGAAACAAAAATCCTTCCACAAAGGAATCGAGCAACTAGTGCAAGAAGGTGCTATCCAGCTCTACAAGAGCTACCAGACAGGCGAGTATATGCTGGGTGCCGTTGGACAGCTCCAATTTGAAGTTTTTAAACACCGCATGGAAGGTGAATACAATGCTGATGTAGTCATGACCCCAATGGGTAAAAAGACTGTCCGCTGGATCAAGTCAGAAGACCTAGATGAGCGTATGTCATCAAGTCGCAACATCTTGGCCAAAGACCGCTTTGACCAACCAGTTTTCCTCTTTGAAAACGACTTCGCCCTCCGCTGGTTCGCGGACAAATATCCTGATGTGGAGTTGGGAGAGAAGATGTAACAACAGTCCGTGAGGAGTGAAACGGTTTGGGGAACTGTTTCAGCTGGTCACCTTAAAACGAAAAAGTGACCATAGAAACCCGAGCCCATAGATGATAAAGCGAGGTGAAAGGTTGGAGATGAGAGCCAACGGGAGTCGGCTTACCTAATTTCGAACTTTCGCGTTTATATAAAACTAGCTTACTATATATGATGGCAAAAACTTCCTAGAGGTTTTTGCTTTTTTTATTACCAGTTTTTAGGTAAAATAGATAAAAATCAACAAAGGAGTCAAATAATGGGACTATTTTCAGGTTTGCTTGGTAATGCTTCGCAATTAAATAATGACAAAATTGAGCAGGAATTAGAACATGTATTGTTGGACAATGAACAGGTTGAGATGGCTTTCAGCTTGGTTCGTGACTTGATTGTGTTTACGGAATATCGTTTAGTTTTGGTGGATAAACAAGGAGTGACTGGGAAGAAAGTATCCTATAAGTCTATTCCTTATCGCTCTATTTCGCGCTTTACAGTAGAAACATCAGGACATTTTGATTTGGATGCCGAGCTCAAAATTTGGATTTCTTCAGCTGCAGAACCTGCTGAAATTTTTCAATTTAAGAGTGATAAAAGTGTGATTGCCATTCAAAAAGCCTTAGCTACTGCCGTTTTAGAAAAATAGTTACTGATTCGAAGATTCTAATAGATGGTATTTCGTTTTGAAAAATGAATTTAGAAATAAATTTTTTATAGAATGACATATTAAAAAAGCAGAGTAGTGGAATCTGCTTTTTATGAAAACGTATTATTTTTAATTTAAAAGTATTTACTAACGATTATTCCTAGATTGTGTTATACTAGGTAAGTTGCAAGTCTGATACTGGTTAGTTCGCTGCCAGTGGAAATAATTGTTACAAATAACGTGAGATAAGGTAGCTTCGCACTGCCTTTTAGAAAAGAGAAAACATTGAAATTTACCGAATTAAACTTATCCGAAGATATTTTACTTGCTGTTGAGAGGGCAGGTTTTGAAACGCCATCACCAATCCAAGAGCAAACGATTCCGCTTGCTTTGGAGGGAAAAGATGTGATTGGTCAAGCCCAGACAGGTACGGGAAAAACGGCAGCCTTTGGGCTACCTACTCTAAATAAAATCGACACAAGTAATCCAACTGTTCAAGCTTTAGTTATTGCTCCTACGCGAGAATTGGCAGTTCAAAGTCAGGAAGAGTTATTCAAATTTGGTCGTGATAAAGGCGTAAAAGTTCGCTCGGTTTACGGTGGTTCTAGTATTGATAAGCAAATAAAGGCCCTTCGATCAGGTGCCCACATAGTTGTCGGTACACCAGGACGTCTATTAGATTTAATTAAACGTAAAGCTTTACGTTTGGATGGAGTTGAAACTCTTATTCTTGATGAAGCTGACGAAATGCTCAACATGGGTTTCTTAGATGATATTGAAGCAATCATCGAACGTGTACCTGTGAGTCGCCAAACACTTCTATTTTCTGCAACTATGCCTGAACCAATTAAGCGCATTGGTGTCAAGTTCATGAAAGAACCAGAGCATGTTAAGATTGCAGCCAAGGAATTAACCAATGTCAACGTTGAACAGTACTTTGTTCGTGTTAAAGAGCATGAAAAGTTTGATACGATGACACGTTTGATGGATGTTGACCAGCCAGAATTATCCATTGTTTTTGGTCGTACCAAACGCCGTGTCGATGAGTTGACCCGTGGCTTAAAATTACGTGGGTTCCGTGCTGAAGGTATTCATGGTGATTTGGACCAGAATAAACGTCTCCGTGTCATTCGTGATTTTAAAAATGATCAGATTGATGTCCTTGTTGCGACAGACGTTGCAGCCCGTGGTTTGGATATATCAGGTGTTACTCATGTCTATAACTACGATATTCCTCAAGATCCAGAAAGCTATGTTCACCGTATTGGCCGTACAGGGCGCGCGGGTCTATCAGGTCAATCTATTACCTTTGTTTCGCCAAATGAGATGGGCTACTTAGCTATCATCGAAGATCTAACCAAGAAGCGTATGAAGGGGCTCAAGTCTGCGACTGCACAAGAAGCTTTTGAAGCTAAGAAAAAAATTGCTTTGAAAAAGATTGAACGTGATATGGCTGACGACACCATCCGTAGCAATTTTGACAAGTTCAAGAAAGATGCTATCCAGTTAGCGGCTGAATTTACCCCTGAAGAATTAGCACTTTATGTATTAACTTTGACTGTTCAAGATCCGGATAGCTTGCCAGAAGTGGAAATCGCGCGTGAAAAACCATTGCCATTCAAGTTTGCACCTGGTCAAGCCAAGGGCAAGGGTGGCCGTGGTGGTCGCGACCGTGATCGTGGTGGCCGTCGTGACGGTGACCGCAACCGAGACCGTGGAGGACGCCGTGGTGATCGTAACGACCGCAACCGTCGTGATGACAAGTTTAAACGCGACAACCGCCGTCAGGATAACAAAAAACCACACCAACGCACATCAAGTGAAAAGAAAACAGGCTTTGTTATCCGCAATAAAGGGGAGAGATAAGCAGTGTTTGACAGACCATAAAGAGTGGTCTGTTTTTTTGAAATCTATTTAGAAAATAATCGAAATAGTTCTTGACAAACAATAAAAACAGAGTATAATTCTATTTAGAAATATTTCTAAATAGATGGACAAGGAGGCTTATTATGGGATTGTCTGAAACCTTGAAGGCAATTTCTGCTCCTATTCGTAGGCAAATTCTAGATAGTCTTAAGTCGGGGCCGAAGTCTGCTGGGGAAATTGTAGAACAATTTCAATTAACAGGAGCAACAGTTTCACATCATTTATCCACTTTGAAAAAAGCTGGATTAATTTTGGAGGAAAAGCAGAAAAATTTTATTTATTATCGTCTAAACTATACGGTCTTTGAAGAAGTCTTGGTTTGGATTGCAAGTTTTGGAGGGCAACAAGATGAAGAAAATTGACATAAAAACCTTATTTGCAACTTCTAGTATATTCCTACTGATTGCTTTATTGACGATTTATTACTATGGAACATTGCCAGATACCATGGTAACGCATTTTGGCGTAAATGGTGAGCCAAATGGCTCTATGCCTAAGTATATGGTGACAATTTTGACACCGCTACTATTCTTTTGTGTCCACCTATTTATTTGTGTACTTTATGATGTGAGAGGGATAGGGAAAACACCAGTCATTCGAGTGGTCAAATGGCTTTTTCCGCTGCTGGCTCTCATCATTCAAGTTTCTTTACTCTGGTATAATTTAGGCGGAGAATTGGATTACCGTAGACTTGTCATAGGACTGCTGGCTGTCTATTATATGGTGATAGGAAATTATTTACCCAAGGAGGAATTGGATAGCAAGACCAATGAAATAGAACGAAAGGGAAGAAAGCAGTCAGGCTATCTCTTGATGATTGGTGGGTTGTTGCAGTTAGTAAGTTTGTTGGGTTCACCAACCCTATCTATCCTTGTAATGATATTGGTTGGTATTTCTGTTGTAAGTCTTAGTATCTATTATGCTTATCTGCATTTTAAAACCGCTTCATAATTGGAGCGGTTTTTGTTATACTAGAAGTAGCAAAACAGGAGGAAATACCATGGGTGTTTTAACAATGGGCAAAGCCTTTGTATTCTAAAAAACAATACAAAGGAGAAAGACATGATTACTTACAAACAAAATCCTCAACTTGATTTTCAAGCTGTCCTAGACCTCTATGCTTCTGTGGGTTGGACAGGCTATACTAGACATCCAGAAATGCTAGAGAAGGCCTTGAAACATAGTCTGCTCGTTCTTGCTGCCTTTGACGGTGACCGTCTAGTGGGTCTCTTGCGAGCAGTTGGCGACGGGCATTCAATCGTTTTTATTCAGGACATCTTGGTCCTACCAACCTATCAGCGACAAGGAATTGGACGTCAGCTTTTGGAGCAGGCCATTGCCTGCTTTCCAGGTATTTATCAACTCCATCTCTTGACGGACAATACTGAGAAAACACGGTCTTTCTATGAGGCAATTGGCTTTACAGCCGTTGATAGCCTGGACTGTGTCGCTTACACCTATTTAAAATAATAAAACAATCTAAAAAAGCAGAGGCTGGGAGACCAGCCTTTTGCTTCGAGCAAATGATTTGAATTTCAAATCAAAAAGAGTAGAATATGTTTATCAATAATTAGTAATAACGAATGATAAAGGAGAGAACCAATGGCAAATCTATTAATCGTAAAAGCCCACCCCCTTGACCCACAAAAGTCCTATGCTTTGCGAGCATTGGAGGAATTTCAAACTCGTTACGCCAGTTTGCGCCCAGAAGATCAGATAGCAGTAGTGGATGTTTTTGAAGACCAGATTCCAGCCCTGGACAAATCTTTGTTAGAGGCTATGGGAGCTGCTAAAAAAGGCGAGAGTATCAGTCCTGAACAAGCAAAGCAATTGAACCATTACAATGCCTTGACCCAGCAATTTCTTATGGCGGATAAGATTGTTGTCGTCAATCCTCTCTGGAATCTCAATGTGCCAAGTCAGTTGGTATCTTGGGTCAATACCATCAATGTAGCAGGCCTGACCTTTAAGTATGGTCCAGAAGGCTCTATCGGTTTGGTCAAGGACAAAAAGCTCCTGCACATCCAGTCCAATGGTGGTGTTTATGCAGGTCAGGATCCAGCTGCCCAGTACATCAAGTCTATCTTTGAATTTTTAGGCTTTGAAGATATTCATCAAGTCTTTATTGAAGGGCAATCTGCCGATCCAAGCCAGGCTCAGGCTATTTTTGAAGAAGCTATGGGGAAAATTGATACAATTTTGGAAGTATTTTAAGATTTGGAATTTCCAAGTCTTTTTTTTGGAAGATTTAGTTGACATTATAGATCAAGTGGTCTATAATTATAAATCGGAGGGAAGACCATGAGAAAAGAAGAAAAAACAAGACTTCGTAGAGAAATGATCATTGCAGCAGCCTTGGGGGAATTTGCTGCCAAGGGTTACAAGGGATTTGTCATTAATGAGCTTTGTAAGGTAGATGGGATTTCTAAAGGAGTTTTGTATCATAATTTCTCAGGAAAGTCGGATCTCTATCTGGCATGTGTTCAGGAAAGTTTTGAAAAAGCTTTGACCTTGTTTCTGGGGGAAGATGGTCAAGTGCCCACTCTGGCTGCTTATATGGAAAGACGACACCAATTTTATCGGGACTTTCCAGAGCAGAGTCATCTATTCTTTGAAGCTATGATTGCAACACCAGAGGAGTTGGAGGAGGATATTGCGCCTCAGAAGGCAATTTTTCTAGACTTGAATGAACAGGTTTGTCAAAAATTACTATCAGAATCCAAACTGAAAGACCATATTGATGAAAAGAAGGCCATGGCCTATCTGCGCTTGATTCAGGATATGTTTCGTTCTTACTATCTAACTGTTTCGTCAGACAGCAGTTTGACAGATTTGGTATCGGGCTACGAAAATCAATTGTCACAGGTTTTGGATATGATGGTTTATGGAATCATTAAGGACTAGGTCCTTAAAAAAGGGGGAGACAGAAATGTCAAAAAATTGGAAATGGTTGTTATTGCTTGCAGGTATCTTTTCTGTATTTGCTGGTTTTCAAATGTTAGCGAATCCAGCGATTAGTCTTGCTTCAATGACCTTTTTATTCGCACTTGTATTTGTAGTTCAGGGGATTTCTGAGATTGTGAATTATTTTAAAGCAGAAGAAAAGCATGGTTGGAACTTGTTTGGCGGGATTGTAACGCTTATCTTGGCCCTAGCCTTGTTCTCTGGTAGCTTTATTGAAATGGTAACCTTTGTACCATTCATCATTTCATTCTGGGCCTTAACAAACGGTATTACTAAAACAATCGTTGGTTTTAAGGTTCGTAAGGCAGATAAATCGGTTGGGACACCCTTATTAGCTTTAGGAATTTTAGGAATTATTGCTGGTCTAGTCATGATGGCCCATCCGTTGATGACAGGATTCTTGATCAGCTACACAATTGCCTTTGTCTTTATTTATCAAGGGATTGTGGCGATTGTTCAATTCTTCAAAATGAAATAATGAAAGATGCAAAAGTGCCTCTTTCTTGTAGGTAGATTATGGTAGGAAAAAAAGAAATTCACCTGACCGCCATTGGTTTGGTTTACAGTAGTGTCATTGCCTTAGTTTCGTATGGTTTTATCATGGCTGAAAAGGTTATTAGTCACTTTTTATGGGAAAGTCTGCCCCATCAGTTTCATTTTGGAACAGTCTATTCGATTCTGATCTTGCTTCTGTTAACCTGTTTGGTCATTCTTCTAAAAAATAAGTGGGGGAATTTACCCAAGACCAGTCATGATTTGCTTCATGAATTGGGACATGACGGAACGGTGTCTTATCAGAATACATGGCGTAATTTAGTTTTGGCACTGGTCATTTTGGTTTCGGGTGCTGGAGTTGGTCCTGCAGCACCACTTTTAGGTGTCGTCATTGCTTACTCTATTTGGCAAGCTGACAAACTTCGATACTTTGAGGTCCACTGGAATCAGTTGAGAGGACAGGGGGGATGGAGATGGATAAACTATCTTTTTCATCCTAAACGTTACTTGTTACCTTATCCAACTAGTCAAAAGCAGACAGGGAAACTATTACGTAACTTGTTGATTGCCAATGGTTTGTTTGTCTTTTGGCTTATGATGAGATTGACCGACCAGCCATCTTTTGTCACTAAGTTGGGAGAAACCAGCTGGTCGCTGAATGACTTACTTTTCTTTTTGCCACTTTGTCTGTATGGTTATTCTTTGGGAAAAGGCTATTCTTGGTTGAAACCATTTATTCGTGCAAGTTTAAATCGATTGAACCTTTCATTACCAATCAAGACTAGCCTTGGTGCAGTAGCAATTTTCATTGTTACAATGATTGCTCCAACTCTGTTGTTTTCAGGACAACATAGTTTACATTCAATTGTCGAATTGGGGATGGGGACTCCTGTACTTATTCTGTTTATTCTATCCATAACTAAGTTGCTATTCTTAGAAGTTTGCTTATGGACTGGTTGGACTGGAGGGGACATTTTTCCTGTAACCTTTGCTGCCTTCCTGCAAGGATTTGCTGTGGCACAACTTTTTCCACAGGTGGACAGCTTATTTATCGTGTTGGTAGTGAGCTTATCTATGGCAATTGCCCTTCTTGAGAAGGAGTGGCTAGCAGGTATATTTATTAGTTTATTCTTTCCATTTCAGCTTTTGCCAATCTCTTTATTGATGATTGGCTTGAGTATATTTGGAAGAAAGTTTATCTCTAATCAGAAACAAGAAAAAACTGGTTCCTAAGAGCCAGTTTTTTGCTTATCCTGTTCGATTGCTAAAGAATAATGCTTGCTGACCTCAGTATAGTAGCTGACGACCAATCCAGACAGGCTCCCCAAAAAGAGAATGCCGTAAATAGCTAAGATAATGCTGATAATCCGTCCAAAAGCAGTCGTCACCAGCATATCTCCATAGCCAACAGTCGTCGCCGTCACAAAGCTGTACCATAAACTATCACCGTAGCTGGTAAAATCAGGCTCCAACCAGAGTAGCAAACCAGCTGCTAGAAAGATAAAACTGAAAAAGGAAGTGAGAAAGGTAGCAAAACCTGTCACTCTTAGGATATGCCAAAGAATTCTTAGGCGATGGATTTGGTTTTTATTCTGCATTTTCTTGTTTTCTTTCTGCGATATAGTCTAATTTATTCTGCCGGCTGCGTTTTTTAAACAAGGCTTCGGCAGACATGGCTTCCTGCTTACTAGCAAAAGCTTCTTGATAGAGTAGGCTGACAGGCAAGCGTCCGCGGGTGTATTTGGCCCCTTTCCCACGATTATGGGTAGCAAGCCGCTTCTCCACATCAGTCGTGTAACCAGTATAAAGACTCCCGTCGGCACATTCCAAGACATAAAAGTAAGCCTTATTTTCCATAATAAATCTCACGAATAGCCGGAGTATAGTCTCCGTTTTCCTCATGGACAACCAGAGGTGGCAGGATGTGCAGACCGTCCACCGAGCCGTCCTTGATAGCCTCAATCAGCAACATATTAGCCTCCTTGCTGGCCTTGGGATAGACAAACTGGATGCGTTTGGGAGCCAGTTTGTAGATACGTAGCTTATCTAAAATATCCAAAAATCGATCTGGTCTATGCACCATGGCCAAGCGACCATTGGATTTGAGTACTTGTTGTGCTACCTGGCAAATATTGTCTAGGTTGGTCGCAATCTCGTGTCTGGCTAAAAGATAATGCTCGCTTTTATTGAGATTAGAAGATTCATCTACTTTAAAGTAAGGAGGATTGCAGAGCATTAAATCAACTTTTGATCGTAAATCATATTGAGGTAAGTTTGCCAAATCGTCGTTAATCACTGTTAACTGTTCCTCTAAACCATTGAGTTCGATGGATCGCCGATTCATGTCCGCTAAGCGTTCCTGTAATTCAACCTGGATAATCTGAGCCTTGGTACGTGTGGAGGCAAAGAGGCCCACTGCCCCATTTCCACTACAAAGGTCGACAATCAATCCTTTTTTAGCTGGCATTTTCGGAAAACGCGATAGGAGGACGCTATCAACTGAATAACTAAAAACTTCCCGATTTTGAATAATTTGAACATCTGTTGAGAAGAGCTGGTCGATCCGCTCCCCATCTTGTAATTCTATTTTATGCATATGATAATTATAGCATATTGTAAGAACAGAACTTCAGATTTTTTTCGGAGATAAAATATGGTATAATGTAAGGACTGAAAAGGAGATGACTATGTTTTACGCCTATTTACGTACCTTACTATCTTTTTTACTTTGGGCAATTAATGGAAATATCCATTATCATGATAAAGAAAAAATATTGCCACAAGAGGAGAATTATATTTTAATCGCTCCACATAAGACCTTCTGGGATCCTGTTTTTTTAGGATTTGCTGCTGCGCCAAAACAGTTTATTTTTATGGCTAAAAAAGAACTCTTTAAGGATCGCGGTTTTGGCTGGTGGATTCGCAAATGTGGAGCTTTCCCGATTGATCGTGAAAATCCTGGGATGGCAGCTATTAAATACCCTGTCAACATGTTGAAAAAAAGCAATCGTTCTTTGGTCATGTTTCCTTCTGGAAGTCGTCATTCTTCAGAACTAAAAGGTGGTGTAGCGGTCATTGCCAAGTCAGCCAAGGTTAAACTCATGCCTGCAACCTATGTGGGACCGATGAGCATCAAGGGGCTCTTGGCTGGTGAGCGAATCGATGTGGCTTTTGGAAATCCTATCGATGTTTCAGACATCAAGCGCTTGGATGATGCAGGGACGGCTGAAGTAACTCATCGAATCGAAACTGAATTTAAACGTTTGAATGATTACGCAGCATCCTTCCAAACTAAGAAAAAACCAAATATATTAACTTATATTTACCGTCTCCCTATCCTTATCCTAGTAGCAATTATTTTAGGATTAACCTATGTTTTTAGTTACATAGCAAGCTTCTTTTGGAATCCATCGGTAGAATTAAAAAAATGAATTGAAAAACTCGTTTCTGCGGGTTTTTCTTTTTTATTTTCGAATAAAAGGATGGAGGTAAATTTATGGAAGAAATGTTAAACATAGTAAAGAAACATAAGTGGTTTTGTGTAATTGCAAGTATGATGACAGTAGTGGTTGTGAGTGTTCTATTGCTCAACCAGCCCCCTCAGCCTGCAGATCAAACGGGTTTGGCAGCATTTTCACAGGAGAACCAAGCAAGTAGTGTTCCAGAAGAGGTTGAAGAATCCAGTACAGAAAGCAAAACAAGAGATACTGAACAAGAAATCCAACTGGTTGTGGTAGATGTTAAAGGAGAAGTAGAGAGACCTGGACTTTACACACTTAAGTTCGAGAGTCGCGTCAATGATGCGATTGTTGCGGCTGGTGGTTTCACAGCAGAAGCAAATCAAAAATCAGTCAATTTAGCTCAAAAATTGGCAGATGAAGAGATTATTTACGTCGCACACAAGGATGAGGATATTTCAGTAATAACAGCACCAAATTCAAGTGTTGTAGCTACTCAAACTCAAGAGGAGAGCCAATCTTCTTTGGTCAATTTAAATACTGCCACCGAGGCAGATTTACAAACCATTTCAGGTATAGGTGCAAAGAGAGCGGCGGATATCATTGCTTACCGTGAAGCCAATGGTGGTTTCAAATCGGTTGATGATCTGAATAATGTTTCAGGAATTGGTGATAAAACGATGGAAAGTATCCGACCATATGTCACGGTTGATTAGACTCCCCTGTCAGCCCATTCACTTTGCAGTTTTGGCGGTGTTAGCCTACTTTGCAGTTCACTCTTTTTCCCTTTTGACAGTGAGCCTGCTGAGTCTGTTACTAGCAGTCTTTGGGCTTCGGCAAGGAAAGGTGGTCTTCATCAAAACGTTACCGCTTCTAGCCTTATGTGGTCTCTTCTTCGAATGTCAGAAGATACAATGGGAGCGGACAAATCTATGGGCTCCGGAGCAAGTGACTACTGTGCAGGTTATTCCTGATACCATTGATGTCAACGGAGACAGTCTTTCTTTTCGTGGTCGGGCTGAAGGTCAAGTTTTTCAGGTTTTCTATAAACTTGCAAGTCAGGAAGAACAAACCTACTTTCAGGAGCTTACGGACTTGGTGCAGTTAGAGGTAGATGCAGAAGTTTGCCAACCAGCAGGTCAACGTAATTTCAATGGTTTTGATTATCAGGCTTATCTCAAAACCCAGGGCATCTATCGGACAGTAAAAATAAGTACCATTAACAATATTCTCCCTATTCATTCTTGGAATATCTTTGACTGGTTGTCAACCTGGCGGAGGCAGGCTCTCGTTTATATCAAATCACATTTTCCTGCTCCCATGAGCCACTACATGACTGGATTACTATTGGGAGAGTTAGATAGTGACTTTGACCAAATGAGTGACCTCTATTCTAGTTTAGGGATCATTCATCTCTTTGCCCTGTCTGGGATGCAGGTTGGTTTCTTCATTGATAAATTTCGCTGGCTTTTATTGCGTTTGGGTTTAACAAAGGAAACTGTCGATAAGCTTCAAATTCCATTTTCTCTTGTTTATGCAGGATTGACAGGATTTTCAGTCTCAGTCGTGCGGTCCTTGGTCCAGAAAATTCTGGGTAATCTTGGACTACGAAAATTGGATAATTTTGCAGCAACAGTCTTTGTTTGTCTCTTGCTTATGCCACGGTTTCTTCTGACTGCAGGCGGTGTGCTAACATTTACCTATGCTTTGTTATTGACAGTCTTTGATTTTGAAGAGCTAAGGCAACTTAAGAAGGTAGCAGTGGAGAGTCTGAGTATTTCTCTTGGAATTTTACCGATCTTGATGTCCTATTTTTTTGCCTTTCAGCCCTTATCTATCCTTTTAACGTTTGTTTTTTCCTTTGTTTTTGATGTGTTGTTGTTACCTGGGCTATCTGTCATTCTTTTACTATCGCCCTTCATTAAAATTACATGGGTCAACGGATTCTTTATCCTTATGGAAAAGATTATTGTATGGGTGGCAGAATTGGGGATTCGCCCTTGGATTTTAGGAAAACCTACGGGTCTTGTCTTTTTGCTCTTGCTGTTCTCCCTTTTCTTGCTTTATGATTTTCACAGAGAGAAGAAATGGCTCCTAGGACTGAGCCTGATGCTTGCTCTGCTATTTTTCATAACCAAACACCCGCTGGAAAACGAGATGACGGTGGTAGACGTAGGGCAGGGGGATAGTATCTTTTTGCGGGACATGCGGGGGCGGACGGTTCTGATTGATGTGGGTGGTCGGGTTGACTTTGCTGCAAAGGAAGCTTGGCGGGAGCGGTCTAGGGAAGCAAATGCGGAGCGAACTCTGATTCCTTATTTGCATAGTCGGGGCGTGAATAGGATTGATAGCTTAGTCTTGACCCATACCGATGCAGATCATGTGGGTGATGTGCTAGAAGTGGCTAAGCAGATTCAGATCGGTAAGATTTACGTTTCTCCAGGTAGTTTGACTGTACCAGATTTTGTTGCGACTTTGAGGAAAATAAATGTCCCTGTTCATGTTGTAAATCCTGGAGATCGATTGCCCATTTTTGATTCCTATCTAGAAGTTCTATATCCCAATAGAATCGGAGATGGAGGCAATAATGACTCAATTGTACTCTATGGTCGTTTGTTAAAAATGAATTTTCTCTTTACCGGTGACTTGGAGCAAGGGGAATTAGATTTAATCACTTCTTATCTGCAGCTACCAGTCGATGTGCTGAAAGCAGGTCACCATGGTTCCAAGGGCTCTTCATATCCAGAATTTTTAGACCATATTGGAGCAAAAATTGCTCTGATTTCTGCTGGTGAAAATAATCGCTATCAACATCCACATAAGGAAACTCTGGAACGTCTCGACAGTCAAAATATGCAGGTTTACCGAACGGATCTGCAAGGAGCAATCCGTTTCCGAGGTTGGAAACAGTGGAGTATTGAAACGGTAAAAGAGTGACGATCTCTCTGTAGCTGTTTTCTTTTTTGCATGGTATAATGGAGAGAAGAATACGGAGAGATTATGACAGTAATTGAACAGATTGAACAAATAAAAAAAGGGAACTTAGGTTTATTGACCATTTTGTGTGGTGAAGATGTTGGTCAATATCACATTGCGAAAGACTTATTGATGAAGCAACTGGAATTTGATACTTCGGACTTGGGTTTTGCCTATTTTGATATGTCAGAGGCTGACTATCATCAGGTGGATTTGGATTTAGTTTCTCTTCCTTTCTTTTCTGATGAAAAAGTAGTGATTCTTGATTATTTCGCAGATTTAACAACGGATAAGAAGCGCTACTTGACGGATGACGAACTGAAGCAATTTGAGGCTTATTTGGAAAATCCAGTTGAGACCACGCGCTTGATTATTCTAGCACCTGGTAAGTTGGATAGTAAGCGTCGACTTGTCAAACTTCTGAAAAGAGATGGATTGGTTTTAGAAGCAAATCCTCTAAAGGAAATGGAGCTGAAGAATCATTTCCAGAATGAAGTCCGTCGACTTGGGTTGCGGATGGATCCAGATGTTTTTCACTATCTTATGGTAAAATCCAACTTTGATTTTGCAGAAGTTAGTAAAAATTTGGTCTTTCTACAATCCTATAGAGGACAAAATGAAATTTCGCTGGCCGATATAGATGTGGTAATCCCAAAAACTCTTCAAGATAATATCTTTGATTTAACTCAACTTGTCCTTCAAACTAAAATGGATGAAGCAAATCATCTTGTTCGGGATTTACGATTGCAAGGAGAGGACGAAATCAAGTTGATTGCGATTATGTTAACTCAGTTTCGTACCTATCTTCAAGTGCAAATACTACATGAGCAAGGTCGTGGTGAACAGCAGATTGTTACTGCGTTGTCAGATTTATCTGGTCGCAAGATTAATCCCTATCAGGTAAAATATGCCTTGCGTGATTCAAGAAATCTGTCGGTTGGTTTTTTGAAAAAGGTCGTCAAGCTATTAATTGAAACAGATTACCAAATTAAAACAGGACAATTTGATAAAGATTATCTATTTGACATTGCCTTGCTAAGAATCGCTACATCGTAATTTTCAGACAAATAAATTGAAAAGGCTCTCAGAAAGGGTTACAATAGAACTATCAAATTTATAGGAGAACAGAATTATGGCGATTATTTTACCAGATTTACCTTATGCTTATGACGCTTTGGAACCACATATTGATGCGGAAACAATGACTTTGCACCATGATAAGCACCATGCAACTTATGTAGCAAATGCCAATGCAGCACTTGAAAAGCATCCTGAAATTGGCGAAGATTTAGAGGCTCTCCTTTCAGATGTTGAACAAATTCCAGCAGATATTCGTCAGGCCTTGATCAACAATGGTGGCGGACATCTTAACCACGCTCTCTTTTGGGAATTACTTTCTCCAGAGAAAACTGAAATTTCTGAAGAGTTGGCTGCAGAAATCGATGCGACATTCGGCTCTTTTGATGCCTTTAAGGAAGCATTTACTACAGCTGCAACAACACGCTTTGGTTCAGGTTGGGCTTTCTTGGTAGTTAATAAAGAAGGAAAATTAGAAATTCTTTCAACCGCTAACCAAGATACACCAATCATGCAAGGATTGAAGCCGATCTTGGCTCTCGATGTTTGGGAACATGCATACTACCTAAACTACCGCAACGTTCGACCAAATTACATCAAAGCCTTCTTTGAAGTGATAAATTGGAACAAGGTTAACGAACTTTATAAAGCTGCAAAATAAACTATTTACTCTTCCATTGGGGAGAGTTTTTTATGTAAATAGACTGTAGCCCTACCTTAGCCACGGTAGAAAATTCATCAAAATGCTTTACATAGGTTGTTAGTTAGGGTATAATATAGTCTGTGTGTAATGGACACACGAAAATACAGTTTATCCGCTGGGTTTAAAAGCACCTAAGATTGACAAAGATAGGAGAATAAAATGAATCCATTAATCCAAAGTTTGACTGAAGGTCAACTTCGTACTGACATTCCTTCATTCCGTCCTGGTGACACTGTACGTGTTCACGCTAAGGTTGTCGAAGGTAATCGCGAACGTATCCAGATTTTCGAGGGTGTTGTTATCTCTCGTAAAGGCCAAGGCATCTCAGAAATGTACACTGTACGTAAAATTTCTGGTGGTGTTGGTGTTGAGCGTACTTTCCCAATCCACACTCCACGTGTTGATAAGATTGAAGTCGTTCGTTACGGTAAAGTTCGTCGTGCTAAATTGTACTACCTACGTGCATTGCAAGGTAAAGCAGCACGTATCAAAGAAATCCGTCGTTAAGATAGTCCCTTGGACTGACGTAGTCGGATTGAGAAGAGGCAGCGTTAGCTGTCTTTTTTTGTTCTAAACATTTATTCAGCAACAGTCTATGATGATATCGAAAAGAAGGGCAGTTTGGAAGTATACTGAGAGGAGATATCTGGTAAAATATGAGACAGACGTGTCGCAATCTTTCTACTTATCATTAATTGTGATAAACTAAATATAATATCATATGGTTGGCAGTTTTCTAATACTGCCAATACTTATTTCATCATTTAGAAAGTCAGAAATGAAAATAATAAAACAACTTTGGTGGTTTTTTAGGCTAGAGAAAAAACGGTATGTAATGGGGATTGTTTCCTTGTGCTTGGTAAGTGCATTGAACTTGCTTCCGCCCTATATCATGGGAGAAATTATTGATCAGATTGCAGGGAACCGTTTATCAGGCAATCAACTTCTGATTGGGGTAGCTGGTTTGGTTCTCTCTGCAATCGGTATGTATGTATTGCGTTATATTTGGAGAATGAATATTCTAGCGACTTCCTTTCGGCTTGGCAAAATTATGCGTGCTAGGCTATTTGACCATTTTATGAAAATGTCTCCACCTTTTTTTCAAAATTACCGAACAGGTGATTTGATGGCGCACGCTACTAACGATATCAATGCTTTGACACGATTAGCAGGTGGAGGAGTGATGTCATTTGTCGACGCGACGGTAACGGCCCTCTTGACCTTGGTGACCATGTGTTTCATGATTTCTTGGAAAATGACCCTAGTTGCCATTCTGCCCTTGCCTTTTATGGCCATGACAACTAGTTTTTTGGGCAGAAGGACACATGAGAATTTTAAGGCGTCTCAGGCGGCTTTCTCAGAATTAAATAACAAGGTTCAAGAATCGGTATCAGGTATCAAAGTGACCAAGTCATTTGGTTATCAGGAACAGGAAACTCTTGCATTCCAAGAGGTCAATCAAGCAGCCTATTTACAAAATATTAAGACCATGCGGTATGATGCCATGTTTGATCCAGCCGTTTTATTCTTTGTTGGTCTTTCTTACGTACTGACCTTGTTCGTTGGTGCTCAATTTATTCGACAAGGTCAGGTGACAGTTGGGCAACTCGTAACCTTTATGACCTATTTGGATTTACTGGTTTGGCCATTAATGGCGATAGGATTCTTATTTAATATTACACAACGTGGCGCTGTTTCTTATGAGCGTATCCAACGATTATTAGATATTCGTTCAGATGTTGAAAATCCACAGAATCCTTTACCTGCACCTGAAAATGGAGACATTCGTTATGAAATTGATGCATTTTCATATGAAGAACAACCGACACTTGAAGACATCTATTTCACTATTGAAAAAGGGCAGACGGTTGGTCTAGTAGGTCCTACAGGGTCTGGGAAAACTACTTTATTAAAATTAATCTTGCGTGAATATGATGTGGAAGATGGTCGTATTTTATTGAACAATGAAAATGTAAAAGACTATCGTTTAGCAGATTTGAGGAGTCTGCTGGGCTATGTTCCCCAAGATCAGTTTCTATTTGCAACAAGTATTTCAGAAAATATCCGCTTTGGACATCCCAATTTGGGAGAAGAGGAGATTGAGGAAGCTGCTAAAATTGTTCATGTGTATGATGATATAATGGATATGCCTGAAAAATTTGACACCGTTGTGGGAGAAAAAGGTATTGCCTTATCTGGTGGACAAAAGCAGCGATTGGCTATGGCACGCGCAATGATTTTAAATCCAGAAATCCTATTGTTAGATGATTCCTTATCAGCAGTTGATGCCAAGACGGAACATGCTATTATTGAAAATGTCAAGGAGGGCAGGCGAGGTAAAACAACCATTATCACAGCCCATCGTTTATCGGCAGTAGTCCATGCAGATATGATTTTGGTATTAGAGAATGGGCGTATTACTGAACGGGGACGTCACCAAGAATTACTTGAGAAGAAAGGTTGGTACTATAATACATATAGGATGCAGCAATTGGAAATGGAGGAGTATGATGAATAAGAAAGCACCACAAAATGTCTTTTGGCGGCTATTGTCCTATGTCAAACCTTATCTATTTCTAACCATCGCTGCCTTAAGTTTTTTATTGTTAACCACAGTTATTCGTAGTATCATTCCCTTGCTGGCATCTTATTTCATTGATCATTATGTCCATCAAGTAACAGATGGGGTTTTGTTGGTTTTAGGTGGCTATTTTGGTCTGTATATCCTCCAGATGTTGTTTCAGTATATTGGTAATTTTTGGTTTGCTAAGGTTTCTTACAGTATTGTTCGAGATATTCGCCAGGATGCCTTTTCTAAAATGGAATCTTTGGGGATGGCCTATTTTGATCAAACACCGAGTGGTTCAATTGTATCTCGATTGACAAATGATACGGAGAGTATTTCAGAGATGTTTTCTGGGATACTGTCCAGCTTCATTTCCGCTATTTTTGTCGTAGCTGTCACTTTGTATACCATGTTTGCTCTTGAGTGGAAATTAACCAGCCTCATTGTCCTCTTTTTACCAATCATTTTTATATTGGTGAATATGTATCGAAAAAAATCAGCACCCGTTGTGGAAAAAACACGGAGTTTATTGAGTCAAATCAATAGTAAACTTGCTGAGAGTATTGAGGGAATTCGGATTATTCAGGCCTTTAGACAAGAGGAACGTTTATCTGATGAGTTTGAAGCTATTAATCAAGAACATCTAGCCTTTGCCAGTCGGTCAATGGCTTTGGATAGCCTGTTTTTGCGACCTGCTCTTTCGCTGATAAAAATACTAGCCTATGCTTTTCTAATGACCTATTTTGGCTTGGATTGGTCAGATGCACCGGTTTCTGCAGGACTGATTTATGCTTTTATCCAATATGCCAATCGTTTATTTGATCCTCTTTTAGAAGTTACCCAACACTTTTCAACCCTTCAGACTTCTATGGTGTCTGCGGGGCGCGTGTTTACTCTAATGGATCAAACGATTGAGGAGCCAAGGCAAGAGAGTACGGATGTGCGAATCATTAAAGGTGATATTGTCTTTGAAGATGTGTCATTTTCTTATGATGGCAAGCGGAAAATTTTGGATCATGTTTCATTCGAAGTAAAAAAAGGACAAACCATTGCTTTTGTTGGGGCTACAGGATCTGGAAAATCTTCCATAATAAATGTATTTATGCGTTTTTATGAATTTCAATCGGGCCGCATCCTCATTGATGGACAAGATATACGTCAATTCGCACCTCACGAATTGCGTTCTAATATTGGGCTTGTATTGCAGGAACCGTTCTTGTATCATGGAACAATTGCTTCCAACATTCAAATGTATCAAGATATCAGTCAGGATGACATCATTGAAGCTGCTCGTTTTGTTGATGCAGCACCATTTATTGAAAAATTACCTAATGGTTACCAACAGCTTGTTACAGAGAGGGGTTCTTCCTTTTCAACTGGGCAACGGCAGTTACTTGCGTTTGCAAGAACCATGGCTAGCCAGCCCAAGATTTTGATTCTAGACGAAGCGACTGCTAATATTGATTCTGAAACAGAACAGACTGTTCAGCATTCACTTGAAAAAATGAGAAAAGGACGTACAACCATTGCAATTGCGCACAGGTTATCAACGATTCAAGATGCAGATTGCATTTACGTTTTAGATAAAGGCAAAATTATTGAATCAGGTAGCCATGAAGAATTACTAGCCCTCAAGGGAACCTATCATCGGATGTATGAGCTTCAGGCTGGCCAATTGGCACGGTAATTAAATTGTTAAACCACCGTAGGAGGTATTATGATGACTCAACCACATATCCCATCAGTCATGTCTGATTTACGACAAGATATTGTTCAAATGCCCGAAGTCATAAAAGAATGTAGTGGCATTCGCATTTATGGTCGTCGCATTCGTTCCATCTTATTTACCACCGATGTTTCAATTATTGCGAATCATAATGCGGATGCCATTCTAGCAGTTTATCCCTTTACTCCAATTCCTGCCATTATTAAGAGTATCATGATGGTTGCTTCTGTACCTGTTCTGGCTGGCGTGGGTGGTGGCTTAACAACTGGTGTGCGTTCGGCTAATATGAGCTTATTGTCTGAATCAGAGGGAGCCTATGCTGTTGTTGTAAATGGCCCAACAACTGTTGAAACAATTGACGAAATCAATAAGGTCATCGATATTCCCATTATTTATACAGTTGTTTCAGATAAATCTGATATCAAATCTCGGATTGAAGCGGGGGTTGATATCTTGAATGTTTCATGTGGTGTTGAAACCCCGAAAGTTGTAGAAAAAATTCGGAAAGAGTATCCCGATTTTCCTATCATGGCAACTGGTGGACCAACCGAAGAATGCATTCGTCAAGTTATAGCAGCTGGAGCAAATGCCATCACCTATACCGCCCCAAGTAATGGGGAATTGTTCAAAGGAAAAATGGAAAAATACCGTAAACATGCAGCAGACTAAAACAGTCTCAGTCTTGCATTCTGTCCTTTTCTGAGTTACAATAGAAAGGCAGACTTCCCTTAGTTAAATGGATATAACAAATTCCTCCTAAGAATTAGTTGCAGGTTCGATTCCTGCAGGGGAGATAGAAATACAGAAAAAACCCTTGATTCACAAGGGTTTTTAACTTTCTTGCCCCGAATTCGCCCCACTTTTTTTATGAGCAATCTTTCCAGACATCTCCGATTTGATTAAATTCGGCTCTTTGTCAAATAGTGTTGATGAAGAAATTTAGGAAGAAATTAAGCAACTAATTGTTGCTTAATTCCTTTTTGTTTTGGGCCAAACATTTTGCCAGTTCGTTTATAATGTTTTGATAGGAAGTAGCATTTATCTTTGAGAGTTTCGTTTCAGGGAAATATTTAGTAATTAGTTGTCGAGACATTGGTTGTGGGATATGATGATGAACAAGATGCCAGAGTTGCAGCAGATAAAATCAGTAGGCTTATAGTGGTAATTTTTTCATTGTATACTCCTGCGCTTTCGCTTTGGTCATACTAGGTCTTTCAGGAATGCTAATCATTGGCTATGGCATTTACAAGGGCACAATAAATATTCAAAAAGTGGTTAACCACCTAGAGGTTACCATTGAAGCGAATTCATAATACTATATTTAAAATAAAACTACAAAAAAACGCATAAAATCAAGCTTATTTGGAAGGCGATTTTATGCGTTTTACTTTTCATGGCAATATCAGCTTATTTTGGGAACTTGGTGTTTATGCATATTTGGTGTTTATGCATATAATATGTATTCTCTTCCATTTATTTCATTTGCATTCCATAAATGGTTTGCTTTCGATTGACAAAATACGCTATGATAAGTACGGGTATTGCGTATTGGATGATACTACTTCCGAACACTTCGTATCCAATAAAAATAGGAGCTAGTAAGGTATTAGTGGCTGTTCCAAATACGGCACAATACCCAAGGGCTGCAGCAAGTTCAGTTGGTAGACCTAGTAATCCTGCTAAAACAGCCCCAGAACTTGCTCCAATCGCAAAGAGTGGAGTAACTTCGCCCCCTTGAAAACCTGCAGCCAAACAAAGACAGGTGAGTAGGAGTTTTAGTAGCCAATCGTAAGCAAACACCTGTTCCCCAGCTAAACTTGCATCGATCAAATTGGTTCCTAGACCAGTATAACGACCTTGATGGAAGAAAAATAGTAGAACGGTCAGTCCAACTCCCATGATAGCTATTTTAATGTAAGGATTTGGAAGCCATCGAGTTGAGATGCTTTTCGATTGCGTCAAAAACCAGGCGAATATATTGCCGATGAAACCGAAGCAAAGGGCAATAAATAGCCATTTAAAACTATCTGTAAACTGGAATGAAAAAGATGAAATAGTGTGGGTAAATTTCTCTAATCCCAATAAATGGGAAGTAGTAGAAGCTGTGAAGGCGGCAACTAGACAATAGGGGAGACTAGTCCAAGAATATTGGCCAACGATTAAAACCTCAATGGCAAAGAAACCAGCAGCCAATGGTGTTTGAAATAGCCCTGCAAAACCTGCGGCCATACCAATCTTTGTTATCATGTCTTTTGGCAAGTGTGTGAAACCATGTTTTTTTAACCAGTGTGAGAGACTGGCTCCAAGTTGGACAGCTACTCCCTCGCGACCAACGGAAGCGCCAAAAAGATGACTGAGCCAAGTTGTAGCGATGATGAGCGGAATGAGAACTGGAGAAATTTGTACTATCTCCCCTTGTCCAGCTTTGAATACTAAGCCCATACCTGCTTGGACTTCCCTCCCCCATTTTTGATAAATGAAAATAATCAGCACCCCTACAAGTGGCAGAAAGGGGATTAGATATATAAAATATTCAGATCGTAAGTCTCCAACCCCTAGTAGAATTTTCCCAAAAAGTGTGGTGATAATTCCTGCACCGACTCCAATTAAGCAAGAAAAGAAAAGGAGTTGGATGGTATGTTTCATCTTATTACTCATGATTCGCTAACTTGGAAGATTGATATGCTCTTGATTGGGCTATCATATCACTAAAGGTCGCTTGAATAGCAGAGCGGTAATCATCCTTTTGGACTAATTTTCCAACTCTTTCAAGAACAGCTTTTTCTCGGCTGGTATCCAAAACAGGCTTACCTGTTGCTCGTTTGTAGGCTGCGACTTGATCAACAAGCTCCATACGTTTTTCCAATAGTGCAACAAGTTCCTCATCAAGCTGATTAATTTGTGAACGAATCATGTCTAAATCCATTATTTACTCCTCCAGAGATTGTTTCAGTTGGTTTTTAGTATAGCAAAAAACAAGGCGAAAAACCAGCCTTGTTAAGAATGTTTACCAACTTGCTTTTTTAACCCCAGGGAGTTGACCAAGATGAGCTGATTCACGGAAAGTAATTCGACTCACACCGAATTTTCGCATATAAGCATGCGGACGGCCATCTGTCCGGTCTCGGTATTTCAGTCGATTTGGATTTGAGTCGCGAGGCAATTTTGTGAGTGCTTGGTAGTCACCTTTTTCTTTGAGACTTTTTCGCAAATCTGCATAACGTTCGATTAGTTCCAACTGCCTCTGATTGCGGGCCATTTTTGATTTTTTAGCCATAAAATTCTCCTTTTCCTAAAACCTAACCAGTTAATTAAATTAAAAAAAATAAAGATTGCAAACAATAGGTGTACAATCTTATTAATAGGCTAAAAAAACAGACCAGACCTATTGATAAGCCAGTCTGTTTGTCAATTAATTCAAAGTATCTAATTTTGCAGCAAGGTCTGTTGCAAATTGCTCAAGATTAACAATATCCTCATCTTCAGCTGCAAGGTCTACCTTGACATTTTCAGCACCCTTAGTTGCACCACGTGAACCCAACATGACATCAAAGTCATCTACTGCACTACAGAAGTCATCATAGAAGGTATCACCAGAACCGCAAACACCGTAGACCTTACCAGTCAAATCTAAGTCAGCTAGGTCAGCATAGAAATCAACAATTTCATCTGGAAGTTCACCATCACCACCATACGAATAGGTATAGCTAGCTACAACAATAAGGTCTGCATCCAAAATATCTTCTGTTTCAATAGTCGTACATTCATGTACCTGTACTTCAACGCCCAACTCTTCTAGCTTACTGGCGACGATGTCAGCAATTTCTTCTGTGTTACCAGTCATACTAGCGTAAACTATTTTTGCTAGTGCCATAATTTCCTCCAAATTACATAGTAATTCCATTATACCACACACCCATCATTTTCAAAAGGGGAAGTTTATGCTAAAATGATGAAAAGGAGTTGCTATGACAATTTACAGTAAAATTATTGAAAAAATTCACGAATATGACACGATTATTATTCATCGACATAAAAGACCAGATCCGGATGCGATTGGTAGTCAAGTTGGCTTACAGAAACTCTTGCAGAAGAATTTTCCTGAAAAAACCATCAAGGTAACCGGTTTTGAGGAACCAAATCTTGCTTGGATGGCAGGAATGGACGTAGTTGCAGACCAAGACTATCAAGGAGCCTTAGTAATCGTGACAGACACTGCCAATACTGCGCGTGTGGATGACGACCGTTATACTCAAGGAGATTTCTTGATTAAAATCGATCATCACCCCAATGAAGAGCCTTATGGTGACCTGCTCTGGGTCAATACGGAAGCCAGCTCATGCAGTGAAATGATTACGGAACTAGCCATCCAAAGCCAACTTGAACTCGATGGAGAGATTGCTCGTCTACTCTATGCAGGAATTGTGGGCGATACAGGCCGCTTTCTCTATCCAGCAACCAGCTCGCGCACCTTTGAGATTGTTGCTCGTCTCCGCCAAGAAGATTTTGACTTTGCAAGGATGTCTCGCCAGATGGATACCATTGATTTCAAGATTGCCAAGTTGACAGGTTACGTCTACGACAACTTGGAAGTGGATGAACATGGTGCGGCACGTGTTATTTTGACACAGGATATTCTCGAAAAATATGGGATGACCGATGCGGACACTTCCTTTATCGTAGGTGCACCAGGACGGATTGGAATTGTTCAATCTTGGGGGATTTTTGTGGAACAAACTGACGGAAATTACAGAGTCCGTTTGCGCAGTAAGTATCTTCCAATCAACGAGATTGCCAAACGCCACGATGGCGGTGGCCACCCACTAGCAAGTGGTGCTAACTCTTATTCACTCTCCGAAAATGAGCAAATATACCAAGAAATCCAAGAGGTAGTGAGGAATGCAAGCAAGTAGTCGCTCCCTTCGACTTATGGGAACCATCATTGAAACCAGAATATGGCATCCTCAGGCAGAACCGATTTTGGATCAGGTAGAAGAGCTTCTCTATCTCTACAAGGATCGGTTTTCTGCTAATGACTTGACCTCTGAATTAATGGAGGTCAACCTCAATGCTGGTGTTCAGGCGGTTCCTGTTGCCGATGACCTGTATGAATTGATTACATTGGGCAAAGAACATAGTCTGGCTCAGGGATCTTTTTTGAATATTACCATTGGTCCCCTTGTGCAAAGCTGGCGGATTGGTTTTAGCGATGCCAAACTTCCAACTCAAGAAATGATCAGTAAAAAACTCCAACTCATCAATCCAAGGGACATTGAATTGGATGACCAAGAGCACACAGTCTATTTGAGAAAAGAAGGCATGGCGATTGATTTGGGTGCTCTTGCTAAAGGATATGTAGCAGATAAGATTGTCGACTTCTTGAAAAGAATAGGTGTGGAAGCTGGATTGATTAACCTGGGTGGCAATGTCCTGACCTTTGGTCAAGCTCCTCACAATCCAGATGGTTATTGGCGAATTGGTATACAGGATCCTCAGAAACCACGTGGTGAAAATGCCCTCGTCCTAAAAATACGAGAAGAATCGGTTGTCACCTCTGGTATTTACGAAAGAACCCTAACCGTGAATGGAAAGACCTATCATCATATTTTGAGTCCTGAGACTGGCTATCCAATCGAGTCGCAGCTGGCTAGTTTGACCATTGTGTCCAAACGATCCGTTGATGGTGAGATTTGGACAACTCGACTGTTTGGTCAAGAAATGACTCGGATTTATAAGATGGTAGAGGAAACTGATGGTATCGAGGCGGTTTTGATTGGGCTTGATGGCAGGATTCTAGTGACTTCAGGGCTTTCTGAGAAAGTTCTTGCCGGTAAAGAAAGGGTTTCTGATAGCTTGGGCAGTCCTTCAAGAGGGGGATTTGGGGCAAGGGTCACTTCTGATGTAGCTTCGGGTGCATCAGCACTTTAGTTTTTGGGAGTTTTTGAAATAACCTAAAATAGTTAAAAATTGGTTTAAAAGACTTGCCAGAAGGAAAAATTTTTGGTAGAATTAAATGGTTATAATCTATGGCTCGAAAAAGAGACCATGGCAGAAAGGAATTTTTATAATGAAAAAAGATATCCATCCAGAATATCGCACTGTTGTCTTCTTGGACACAACTACTGGCTACAAGTTCCTTAGTGGTTCAACTAAGAAATCAAACGAAACAGTTGAATTCGAAGGTGAAACATACCCATTGATCCGTGTGGAAATTTCATCAGACTCACACCCATTCTATACTGGACGTCAAAAGTTCACTCAAGCAGATGGACGTGTGGATCGTTTCAACAAAAAATACGGTCTCAAATAATCAGCGTTATAAAACTGTTAGAAACGTTGATTCTAAGCCATTCCCGTGCCTTGGGAGTGGTTTTCTTTTTGAAAAAGTAACGGAAAAAGTAACGGAAAAAGTAACGGAAAAAGTAACGGCTGGGCGCTACATTCCCAAAAATTGGGCAAACTTTTCAGCCGTTTTTTCTTTTGTATTTTCGTTTTATGGATGTATTACTATTTAAAGTAGTGGTTGTTCCATCAATTGTTTTATAATGCCTTGATGAGATTGAACTAGTTTGTACTTATACGATTTTGGCTATACATTTCAACTTTTGATTTCAATGACCAGTCTTTTTTTGCTATAATGGTAAGAGTTAGTATTTAAGTTGAAAGTATGAGGTCATTCATGAATAACAGAGGAACAATTGATAGTCGAATAGATTATTCACTTATTCTACCCGTCTTTTTTTTACTAGTTATAGGCATACTCTCATTGTATATTGCAGTTAGTCAGGATTATCCTGATATTGTACTTCAGATGGTTGGGCAACAGGTTGCATGGATAGGAATTGGAGTTATTGCTGCCTTAATCGTTATGTTTTTTTCTACCAAGTTCTTATGGCAAATTACACCGTTTCTCTATGTTTTGGGTTTAGGATTGATGGTTCTTCCATTATTTTTCTACAGTCCGGATTTAGTTGCTTCAACAGGTGCTAAGAACTGGGTTACGATTGGAGATACAACGCTGTTTCAACCTTCTGAATTTGTGAAAATCTCATACATCATCATGTTGGCAAGAGTGATTGTTACATTTCACAAGTACCATGAAGAACAGTCCATAAAGAATGATTTCAAATTAATAGGATATTTGACACTCTTTACGATTCCTGTTTTGACATTATTGGCCTTACAAAGTGATTTGGGTACATCTTTGGTTTTCATTGCTATTTTTTGCGGAATGGTTCTTTTATCAGGAGTATCATGGAAAATATTGGTGCCCATTAGCCTTGTTGCATTCGTTTTGGTGACTGGCTTTATGTTGATTTTTATTTCACCTGGTGGAACAACTCTATTGCATAATTTGGGAATGGACACGTATCAAATCAACCGGATTTCCGCTTGGTTGGATCCTTTTAAAAATGCTCAAACTACGACCTATCAACAGGCACAAAGTCTCATTGCGATTGGAAGTGGTGGTTTAAAAGGGATTGGATTTAATCAGACTAATTTATTCATCCCAGTTCGTGAAAGTGACATGATTTTTACTGTTATTGCTGAGGATTTTGGTTTTATAGGTAGTAGTGTGTTGATTGGTCTATATTTATTGTTAATTTATAGAATGTTACGGGTTACCTTGAAATCGAACAACAAATACTATACCTACATATCTACAGGCTATATCATGATGCTTTTGTTCCACGTTTTTGAGAATATTGGTGCAGCAACTGGATTATTGCCTTTGACAGGTATTCCTTTACCTTTTATTTCACAAGGTGGATCATCAATGGTAGCCAACTTAATTGGTATAGGATTGATTTTGTCCATGGGTTACCAGTATCATTTGTCGAATGAAAGAGACAATGATCATTCACGTAAATTTAAAAAAATTACGATCAAGCGTTTAGAAAGATAGGTTTTATATGGTAAAAGTTGCAGTAATATTGGCGCCGGGTTTTGAAGAAATCGAGGCTTTGGCACCTGTTGATATTTTTCGTAGGGCTGGATTTGACTGTCATATGATAGGATTGCTGGATCGAACCGTTGAAGGTTCTCATGGAATTCGTGTGGAAGCTGATACAAGGTTTTCGGGACAATTAACTTCCTATGATCTTGTTGTATTGCCGGGGGGGATGCCAGGTGCTACAAACCTTCGTGATCATAGTGAATTGATTGCGGACTTACAAGCTGTTGTTGACACTGGTAAATTTGTTGCTGCTATCTGTGCTGCTCCTATTGTGCTGGACAGAGCTGGCTTATTGGAGAACAGAAACTACACTTGCTATCCAGGTATGGAACAGGATATTCAATCAGGGAATCATATTGAAGAAGTAGTTGTAGTTGATGGCCCAATCGTTACAAGTCGTGGGGCAGGAACCAGTCTGGAATTTGCTTATACGTTGGTAGATATGTTTGGCAATGATGGGCATGAATTAGCTAAGAAGATGGTTTATCGCCGTAATTAAGTAGAACGAGAAAGGTAGAATGAGAGTCATCTACCTTTCTTTTTTACTGTTAAATTAGTAAAAAATATGCTATAATGAAAGGTATTCACTAGAATGTTTTTAATAGCGATAAAGGAAGAAAAATGACAGAAGAAATCAAAGATTTACAAGAAAAAGCTCAAGAGTATGATGCCAGTCAAATCCAAGTTCTAGAAGGTCTTGAAGCTGTTCGTCTGCGTCCAGGGATGTATATTGGTTCCACATCTAAAGAGGGTTTACATCATTTGGTGTGGGAAATTGTCGATAACTCGATTGACGAGGCGTTGGCGGGATTTGCGAATAAAATTGAAGTTTTCATTGAGACAGATAATTCTATTACCGTTATTGATAATGGACGCGGTATTCCTGTTGATATTCAGGAAAGAACGGGTCGCCCAGCTGTTGAGACGGTCTTCACAGTGCTCCATGCCGGAGGTAAATTTGGCGGAGGTGGCTACAAGGTATCTGGTGGTTTGCACGGCGTTGGTTCTTCTGTTGTAAATGCTTTGTCTGCTCAATTGGATGTACGAGTCTATAAAAACGGTCAGGTTTATTACCAAGAATACCGAAGAGGTGAAGTTGTTGCAGATTTGAAAGTAATAGGTGAAACAGACCGTTCTGGTACAACTGTTCATTTCACACCAGACCCTGAGATTTTTACTGAAACAACTGAATTTGAATTTACTAAATTAAACAAGCGGATTCAAGAACTTGCATTTCTAAACCGTGGTTTAAATCTTTCAATTACTGACAAACGGGAGGGCTTGGAACAAACCAAGGAATACCATTATGAAGGCGGGATTGCCTCTTATGTTGAATACCTCAATGAAAATAAAGATGTGATTTTTGAGACACCAATTTACACTGAGGGTGAGATGGAGGATATCACTGTTGAGGTTGCTATGCAATATACAACAAGTTATCATGAAAATGTCATCAGTTTCGCCAATAATATCCATACTCATGAAGGCGGTACTCACGAACAAGGTTTCCGTACAGCATTGACTCGTGTCATCAATGATTACGCTAAAAAGAACAAAATCCTAAAGGAAAATGAAGACAATCTAACTGGTGAAGATGTTCGAGAAGGTTTGACAGCAGTCATTTCTGTTAAGCATCCTGTACCGCAATTTGAAGGACAAACAAAGACAAAACTTGGAAATAGCGAAGTTGTAAAGATTACAAACCGCCTCTTTTCTGATGCTTTTGCAGAGTTTCTGTTGGAAAATCCACAGATTGCTCGACGGATTGTTGAGAAAGGGATTCTGGCGAGCAAGGCTCGTATTGCAGCCAAACGTGCGCGTGAAGTAACTCGTAAGAAATCAGGTCTTGAGATTTCCAACCTTCCTGGTAAGTTAGCTGATTGTTCATCGAATGATGCAACAAAGACAGAGTTGTTTATCGTTGAGGGGGATTCAGCCGGTGGATCAGCAAAATCTGGACGAAATCGTGAGTTTCAGGCAATCTTGCCAATTCGTGGTAAAATCTTGAACGTTGAAAAAGCGAGCATGGATAAGATTTTGGCTAATGAAGAAATCCGTAGCTTATTTACTGCTATGGGGACTGGGTTTGGAGCGGATTTTGATGTTACCAAGGCTCGTTACCAAAAATTAGTTATCATGACGGATGCCGATGTCGATGGTGCTCATATTCGTACTCTCCTTTTGACTTTATTCTACCGCTACATGCGTCCGATTGTTGAAGCAGGATATGTCTACATTGCACAACCACCTATCTATGGTGTTAAGGTTGGAAGCGATATTAAAGAGTATATTCAACCGGGTGTCAATCAAGAGCAGGAATTACAAGACGCTTTAGAGAGACATAGTACTGGACGCTCTAAGCCAACTATTCAGCGTTATAAAGGTTTGGGAGAGATGGATGATCATCAATTATGGGAGACAACTATGAATCCAGAAAACCGTTTAATGGCGCGTGTTTCAGTTGATGATGCTGCAGAAGCTGACAAGATATTTGATATGCTGATGGGGGATAAGGTTGAACCTCGTCGAGAGTTTATCGAAGAAAATGCCGTGTATTCAACACTAGATGTGTAAAAATGAAAAAAATAGTGCAATTGCTAGTAAGATATGGTATAATTAAGCGATATTTACTCGTAATCATTATGAAACTAAGGAGATTTACATGCCTACTGGAACAATCATTTTAATCATTTCGATTGTTATTATTTTAATCATTGCCTATGTAGCCTGTCTGATTGTTCGCAAACGTAATGATAACCTTTTGGTTGCATTAGAAGAGCGCAAGGAAGATTTATTTAATCTGCCAGTGAATCAGGAAGTGGAGGCCGTTAAGGCGCTTCATTTGATTGGTCAAAGCCAAGTTACATTCCGTGAGTGGAATCAAAAATGGGTGGATTTATCACTCAACTCATTTGCTGATATTGAAAATCATATTTTTGAAGCTGAAGGTTTTAACAATTCTTTCCGATTCATTAGCGCAAAAAATGCAATTGATAGTATTGAAAGCCAGATTAATTTGGTTGAGGAAGATATTGAAGCTATTCGCCACGGACTTGTTGAGTTAAAAGAACAAGAGGAGAAAAATTCAGGTCGCGTGAAACATGCATTGAATCTCTTCGATAGTTTACAGGAAACAGTTCGAGATAATGCTGATAGTTTTGGTGAAACCTTGCCAGAATTAGAGAAACAGTTGAAGAATATTGAAGTCGAATTCTCTGAGTTTGTCATGTTAAATTCATCTGGGGACCCAATCGAGGCGTCTGAAATTCTTGATAAGACGGAAGAGCATATGATTGCCCTGAATCAAATTATGGATCGTATTCCTAATTTGATTGAAAAGCTTGAAAAATCATTCCCAGATCAATTAGATGATTTGGAGACTGGTTATCGCAAATTAGTAGAACAAAACTATTTGTTTACAGATAATGATGTAGAATCTCAATTCCAGAATATTCGTGTCTCTATTCGTGAAAATACAGCCTTGGTTGTATCTTTTGATTTGGATGCAGCTGAAGTTGAAAATGAAAAGATTCAAGCTAAACTGGAAAACCTTTATCAATTGTTCACTCGTGAAGTCGAAGCACATAAAGCAGTTGTGAAGATTAGTAATACCTTGCCAAAATTCTTGGCACATGTCACAGAAAATACTGCGAAACTTGACGAAGAAGCTTCTCGTTTAAATGCAAGTTATTTATTGGCAGAAAGTAAATTGTCTCGTATTAATCAATTGAAAAAACGTTTGGAGTCCATTGAAATAGTTGTGACTGAAAGTGTTGATGAGATTGAGACTCCACAAGTTGCTTATTCAATTGTACAAGAGCGTCTAGAACATGCTTTATCAACATTGAAAGAAATCGAAGAAGAGCAATTGGTACTTGCAGAGTATCTGAAGTCACAAGAAATTTCAGAAAATGCAGCGCGTAAAAAAGCTACACTTTATATCAATAAGCTTCATACCTTGAAACGCTACATGGAAAAACGCAATATGCCAGGCATTCCTGGTGAGTTCTTAACAAGTTTCTTCAGAACAAGCGATCATGTTGAGGCATTGATTTCTGAATTGGACTATAAACGAATTAACATCGAAGTGGTTAACCGTTTATTAGAAAATGCTACTTACGATATGAATCAACTGGAAGAGTTAGCTTATTTAATTGTACAAAATGCAACTTTGACAGAGCAACTCTTACAATATTCTAACCGTTACCGCTCATTCGATGAGAATGTTCAAAAAGCTTTTAATCGTTCTTTAGCTATTTTTGAAAAAGAGTTTGATTATCAAGCCTCTTTTGAAGAAATTTCATTTGCATTGGAGACAGTTGAGCCTGGTGTAACAGAACGTTTCGTTCGTTCATATGAAAAAACTCGCGAAGCCATTCGCTATTAAACAAAGACGAAAAGACCAGTATATCGCATTAGGAAAAGCGATATACTGGTCATTTTTGTAAGTCCTATCGGTAATTGATGACTTCTTCTTTAGAAATAGAGTATTCTTCTAATAAGGATTCGAGCTGATTAAAGCCTAATCTGAAATGGGCCAGTTTATGACCATCAGATCCAATTGAATAGCGATGGCACCCCAATTGTTGAACCAGAGAAAGTGCATAACGATAAAGGTCTTCGTGATGGTAGAGGTAGATACTCTTTGCATTTAATTCAAATGCAAGATTATTTTCGATCATTTTTTTAAAAATACGAATTAACTGTGGTTCATATATCTGTAAATCCTTGACAGATAAGTCAAAGAGACGAAATCCATAGTCAAAATGGGCAAGAACATCAGCTTCAACGCGCCCGATAGCGTATTCTAGTCGATCTAAGTAGTCACTTATGATGGTATGCATATCCATGTCAGCTACTTCATCGTCTAAGTAGTCATTTACTCCATTATGGTGGACGGAGAGTAGCTTTAGATCAAACTCTTTATCAGCTAGATAAGAAAGAATGTCTGCTTCGCGTGGCTGGAAGTAGCCAATTTCAATTCCTTTTTTGATGCGGTTATTGTATTGTTTGTTTAGCTCAGCTATTTCTTTAGAATAGGCTTCATAGTCGGGTACATCGTCCTGTTTGCTGTAAGGGTTGGATAAGTCAAAATGTTCTGTTGTCACAATTTCGCCATCGTACTGATTCAAATAATCTCTAAAATCTGTTTCTGAGTCATAGGAATGATGAGTGTGCAAATGGTTATCTCGCATGGCAAACCTCCTTTTTTTCTATTGTAACAGAAGCTAGAATCTTGAGCAAGACTTACTTTAAAGGCGAAGTGAAAGTTCTATAATGAAGTTAGCCACCTCGCCTTGCTTAAAAATATTTGTTT
>ERZ650302.165-NODE-165-length-32777-cov-26.708178_pt1 | contig 32777 bp, 30 predicted proteins | sample MGYA00376238_ERZ650302 | MGnify/ENA primary metagenome ERZ650302 (study PRJEB26733, sample SAMN07839298) | wastewater metagenome | biome: urban; feature: wastewater treatment plant; material: waste water | place: USA: North Carolina | collected 2016-04-28 ... | reverse complement strand
GGACAGCACGCAAGGAGCAATGGCGCAAGGAACGCGCTGAAGGCAAGGTGGCTGCACCTTTGAAGCCCCAGCAAAACGACCGGCCGGAGTTCGCACGGGGCTGATGTTCAAAAAGAGCCGCACAGGTGCCGCGGCTCGCACCAAGGTCTGCACAAACGCCCTCGCACCGTAAAAAGTGCCCACGGTGTGGTGACGGCGTTTGCAGGCGCGCTCTCCCGTCTGGCCAACTTGCTTGTGGATGGACATCTCCGCGAACGCTCAGCACGTTTGAGCTATATCACCTAGGGATTTTCAGGGCCTCATGTTGCGAAGACCAAGGATTTTCTGGTCTGCGGAACGCCCCTACAACGATCGGTTTGGCGCACCAACATGGTGCCACGGCAAGTGCCGATGTGGTCATCGGGAAAATCGCGATACCGTCAGAAATTCTGACCAAGCCCACGCGCCTGTCCAAGCTGGAGATGGAGATGATGCGAGGCCGCACCCAGGCTGGCTTCGACACTCTGAAAGCTGTGCCCTTCCCGACGCCGGTTGCCGAGATCATCCGGCAACACCACGAGCGCATGGACGGCAGCGGCTACCCACAGGGCCTACGGGGCGATGCGATCTTGCCCGAGGCCCGTGTGCTGGCCATGGCCGACGTCATCGAATCCATGGCATCGCACCGGCCTTACCGGCCTGCCGTGGGCCTGGATGCAGCCCTGGACGAGGTCGTGAAAAACCGGGGCACTTTGTATGCGCCAGAGGTGGTGGATGCCGCCGTTCGACTGATCAACGACAAAGGCTATGCCTTGCCCAGCTGACCATAGTCTCAGGTGCCGCACTTCTTGCCTGGCCCCAAGGCACGCCATTGTCAGTGCTGAAAAAAACAGCCCTTCGCTGCCGCCAGAGTTCAACGCCCCGCCAGCACCCAAAAGTCCTGCTCATAGCCTTTCACAGACTGCACCGCCTTCATCCGCTGGGCAGGCGTCATCGCGCGGTGCACCAGGGCAAAACCGGCGCACCCTTCCTCCACCAGTTTTCGGGCGTAGCGCTGGTAAGCCGGGTCGGGTGAGGTGTTGAAACGCTCCATGTAGCCGCGCAGCAGGCTTCGGTTGCGCTCTGTACTGGCTGGGTCAGAGGCAATCTGCCGCAGTACCTGGGCCAGATCCTTTTGCCGGCGCAGGCGTTCTGCGTAGCTGCGCTGGGGATCGAACGTTGACTGGGCAATAAAGCTGCGCAGGGCAGCTTTCTGAGGCTCCTGCAGCGCACCATAAAAGCCTTCAGCCCGCGACAACAGCAACTTGAACCGGTGCGCAGCCAGCTTGTCGGCAGGCACATCCAGCCACTCCCGCCGCCAGTCAGCATTGCTGTCTGCTTGTTGTTTTTCGAAGTTCCGAATCTGACTTTCGGTCAACTGCGATGCGAGCACCACGAGCCTGGGCTCCACCTGCGCGATGAGCTGGTCAATCTGCAAGCGCACGTCGGCATACACACGGCACGCTTGGTCAGCGGTGATGTCATCAGCCAGCCGCTGCTGCACCTGCTGTAGCAAGGCAGCGTGCTGCGGCAGCATCTGATCGCGGTGCCACTGGTGCAGGTCGCCCAGTTCGCTGCGCAAACGGTCTGCCTGGGCTTCGGTCAGGTTGAAATAGTTGTTCAGCCGCCAATACACCAGCTGCGGCGCCTGGTTGTAGGCGAGTTTGACGGCGCTGCAGCCCTGCAGGAACAGCACGCACGCCACCAAGGCAAAAGTGCGCCGTGCGGAATGAAAAGGAAACAACGGTGCACGCACGATGGCTCCTGGCGATAACGGCAATTGGGGCGTCAGGATAGGGGCAATGGGGTGCCGAAGTGTGCGGCAGGGGTAATGGGGCGGCTGGGTCTATCACGGCCAAAAGATGCTGTGACGCCCAGCACCCGTCCATCAACTGAAGTCAGGCGATCACCCGCCCCCACCCGCCTGTCCTGCAGCGCTGGTGGCCGTCTGGGCCATGGTCTGCAGCCACTGCGCAAACGTGGTCAGCACCGGGGGTTGGGCCTGTGCAGGGCTGATGAGGTAATACGCCCGCTCGCCACGCAGCGGGCGGTTGCAGGCCACCACCAGCTCGCCACTGGCAAGTTCTGCCTCGATCAGCAGCGGCGGCATCAACGCTACGCCCATGCCGTGTGTGGCGGCCACGGCCAGCATGGAGAACAGCTCATACCGCGGGCCATCCAAGGCGTGCGGAGCATCCACCCCCATCGCGTCAAACCACTGGCGCCAGCCGTAGGGACGCGTGCTTTGCTGCAGCAGCGGCAACTCGGCCAGCGCCTCGGCGGCCACCGGCTGGTGCGCACGGCCCCGGCCCCGGGGCGCGGCGGATTCGAGCAGGCGTGGGCTGCACACCGGCACCACGTCTTCGTGCATCAGCAACTGCGCCTGCACACCGGGCCAGTGGGCCACCTGCTCGGGTGTGCCTGCGTAAAGGGCAGCATCGAAGGTGGTATCGGCAAACAGGAAAGGGCGCGTCTGCGTGTCGATGTGCACCACAATGTCGGGGTGCGCCTGCGCCAGTTGCGGCAGGCGCGGGATGAGCCAACGCGTAGCGAACGTGGGCACCGCCGCCAACGACAGCGCGCCGCCCTCACCCTGGTGGGCCATCACGTCCAGCGTGTCACGCTCCAGCCCCTGCAGCCAGCGCGCCACCTGGCGGCCGTAGTGGGCCCCAGCGGGTGTCAGCACCACGCCGTGGCGTGTGCGGCGAAACAGTTGCACGCCCAAGAATTCTTCTAGCGCCTGAATCTGGCGCGACACCGCGCTCTGCGTCAAGAACAGCTCTTGTGCGGCACGGGTGTAGCTTTCATGCCGGGCGGCCACTTCAAAGCAGGCCAGGGCTTGGGTCGATGGAATGTTGCGGCGCATGATGATGAAAAGGAACTTGAGCAGCAGCGATTTCCTCTACTGCCAGCAGAATCAAGTATTCCATATATTCATGAAACGCATTTCTGGATGAAAAGAACTCGCTTGCGGCTCGGCCAAGCCAGGCCTACGATGCAATCCAGATTCTTTTGTTACCCCCCTCTTTTTGACCTGGAGACACGCACATGGCCCACGCCGCTTTTCAATGGGATGACCCCTTCCTCCTGAGCCAGCAACTGACCGACGACGAGCGCGCCATCCGCGACGCAGCGGCGGCCTACTGCCAGGACAAGCTGGCCCCGCGCGTGCTGGACGCCTTCCGCCACGAAAAGATGGACGTGAGCATCTTCCGCGAGATGGGCGAAGTGGGCCTGCTCGGCCCCACCATCCCAGAGCAGTACGGCGGCCCCGGCCTGTCGTATGTGGCCTACGGCCTGATCGCCCGCGAAGTGGAGCGTGTGGACTCAGGCTACCGCTCGATGGCCAGCGTGCAGTCGTCGCTGGTGATGGTGCCCATTTATGAATTCGGCAGCGAAGCCCAGCGCCAGAAGTACCTGCCCAAGCTCGCCAGCGGCGAGTGGATTGGCTGCTTCGGCCTGACCGAGCCCGACCACGGCTCCGACCCCGGCAGCATGGCCACCCGCGCCTACAAGGTGCCCGGCGGCTACAAGCTCAAGGGCAGCAAGATGTGGATCACCAACAGCCCCGTGGCCGACGTGTTCGTGGTCTGGGCCAAGGAAGTCTCCGAAGGCGGCGCCGTCGGCCCGATTCGTGGCTTTGTGCTGGAAAAGGGCATGAAGGGATTGAGCGCCCCCGCCATCCACGGCAAGGTGGGCCTGCGCGCCTCGATCACCGGCGAGATCGTGATGGACGACGTGTTCGTGCCCGAAGAAAACGCCTTCCCCGAAGTGCAGGGCCTGAAGGGCCCCTTCACCTGCCTGAACAGCGCCCGCTACGGCATCGCGTGGGGCGCTTTAGGTGCGGCCGAGTTCTGCTGGCACACCGCCCGCCAGTACACGCTGGACCGCAAGCAGTTTGGCCGCCCCCTGGCTGCCAACCAGCTCATCCAGAAGAAGCTGGCCGACATGCAGACCGAGATCGCCATCGGCCTGCAGGCCTGCCTGCAGTTTGGCCGCATGAAGGACGCAGGCACGGCCAGCGTGGAAGGCACCTCCATCATCAAGCGCAACAGCTGCGGCAAGGCGCTGGACATTGCCCGCCTGGCGCGCGACATGATGGGCGGCAACGGCATCAGCGACGAGTTTGGCGTGGCCCGCCACCTGGTGAACCTGGAAGTGGTGAACACCTACGAAGGCACGCACGATGTGCACGCGCTGATTCTGGGCCGCGCACAGACGGGTCTGGCGGCGTTCGCCAACTGATAGCGCTCATCTTTTGATAGCTGCTAGCGCTTTATCCATAAGCGCTAGCGGCATTTTTTTATTCAAAACCATGAATTCCACCTCTGCAACGCCGGGCGCGCTGGCCGGTATCCGAGTCCTTGACCTGTCGCGCGTTCTGGCGGGCCCCTGGTGCACGCAAATGCTGGCAGACCTGGGTGCAGATGTGGTGAAGGTGGAGCGCCCAGGCCTGGGCGACGACACACGCCAGTGGGGCCCTCCCTTTCTGAAGGATGCCCAGGGCAACGACACCAACCAGGCCAGCTACTTCACGGCCTGCAATCGCAACAAGCGCTCGGTCACCATCGACATGGCCACTGCCGAGGGCCAGGCGCTCATCAAGCAGATGGCGCTGCAGGCTGACATCGTGGTGGAGAACTTCAAGGTCGGCGGCCTCAAGCAGTACGGGCTGGACCATGAAAGCCTGCGGGCGCTCAACCCACGGCTCATCTACTGCTCCGTCACCGGCTTTGGGCAAGACGGCCCCTATGCCGAGCGCGCAGGCTACGACCTGATGGTGCAGGCCATGACAGGCCTGATGAGCATCACCGGCCACGCAGACAACGCCCCCGGCGGTGGCCCCATGCGCGTGGGTGTGGCCGTCATCGACCTGTTCACAGGCCTGTACGCCAGCAATGCCATTTTGGCGGCGCTGAACGTGCGCCACCACACGGGCCAGGGCCAGCACATCGACATGGCCCTGCTGGACGTGGGCATGGCCGTGCTGGCCAACCAGGCCGCAGGCTTTTTGGCCACCGGCCAGGCCCCTGGCCGCATGGGCAACAGCCACCCCAGCCTGGCGCCCTACCAGGACTTCCCCACGCAGGATGGCAACATGCTGCTGGCCATTGGCAACGACGGGCAGTTCCAGCGCTTTTGCGCAGCCGCCGGGCAACCCCAGTGGGCCAGCGACGAACGCTTTGCCACCAACACGCTGCGTGTGAAGCACCGCGCAGAGCTCATCCCCGCCATGGAGGCTGTGACCCGAACGCGCACCACGGCCGATTGGATTACTTTGCTGGAAGACAAGGCCGTGCCCTGCGGTCCCATCAACACCATTGCCCAGGCGTTTGACGACGCACAAGTCAAGGCACGCGGCCTGGCCGTATCGTTGCCGCGCTGGAAGGATGGTGAAGCGGGCGATGGCATCACACATATCACCGGCGTGGCCAGCCCGCTGCGCCTATCGGCCACACCGCCCGTGCTGCGCAATGCGCCGCCAGCCTTGGGGCAGCACACCGATGAGGTGCTGCGCGAGCTGGGGCTGGATGCCGACCGCATTGCAGCGCTGCGCGCGGCCAAGGCCATCTGACTTCCGGGCCAAAAACATTGGGTGCACAGGCACCCTCATGCGAGAAAGCTGCGCCAGCCTGTGCTGCGCGCACCCTATAACAAGGAGAGACAACCTCATGATTCGCCGCACCGCCCTCGCTCTGGGCATCCTCGCCCTCGCAGCCAGCACAGCCCAGGCCCAAACCGCCTGGCCCAGCAAGCCCATCCGCCTGCTGGTTCCGTTTGCGGCAGGCGGCACCACCGACCTGATTGCCCGCGTGATTGCCGAGCCCCTGGGGCGCGAACTGGGCCAACCCGTGGTGGTGGAAAACCGCGGCGGTGGCGGCGGCAGCATTGGCGCTGCCGAAACCGCGCGCGCCGCCCCCGATGGCTACAACCTGGGCATGGCCACCGTCTCCACCACGGCCACCAACCCGGCCATCAACCCCAAAATTCCGTACAACGTCGCCACCGACTTCACACCCATCATCAACATTGCGGCCACGCCCAATGTGATTGCGGCCTACCCCAAGCTGCCTTTTCAGGATTACAAGGGCATGCTGGCTGCCGTGAAGCGCGAGCCAGGCAAGTACTCGTACGCCTCGCCCGGCAATGGCAGCATCACCCACCTGATGATGGAGATGTTCAAGCTGGGCACGCAGACCTTCATGGTGCACGTGCCTTACCGTGGCTCGGGCCCCGCACTGACCGATGCGGTGGCCGGCCAGGTGCCGCTGATTTTTGACAACCTGCCCTCTGCCCTTCCCTTCATCAAGGAAAAGCGCCTGGTGGCCCTGGTGGTGGCAGCGCCCCAGCGCGTGCCCGCTCTGCCCGACGTACCCACCTTCAAGGAAGTCGGCTTGGAGCAGGTGAACCGCATGGCCTACTACGGGCTGATTGGCCCCAAGGGCATGCCCAAGGACGTGGTGGACAAAGTGAACGCCGCCGTGCGCAAGGTGGTGCAAGACCCCGCCATCCGCAAGCGCATCGAGGAAACCGGCTCCATCATCATGGCCGACACGCCTGAGGCCTTTGCCAAGCAGATGCGTGAAGAGCTGGCGGTCTACAAAGACGTGGTGGCCAAGCAAAAGCTGACCATGGACTGATCTGCCGCGCCCCTGCGTTGGCCCTGCAAGCGAAGCAGGCCAACGCCTGAGCCACGCAAGCCCCCGTACCCCGGGGGCTTTTTTCATGGGCGAGGCTGCCTGCCAAGGCCTGTGATCTTCACACAAACAATTCGTAACCTGCGCGCAATGCGCCAGCCCGCGTTGCGCAGTGCGGAGCACCGACAAAGCGCGCCATTTGCTCTTGGGCTATCCGGGTGGACGTGAGGGATGGACGAGAGCAGATACGAAGAACAGGTCTGCATTTTGTTTGGAGATTTCCATGAAGCTCAGTCTCAAGCTCCCCCTCGCCTTTCTGGCGGCGCTGCTGCTGTTGATGGGTGCGGCCCTGTTCGGCATACAGCAGCTGAACCAGGCGCTTGCGGTGTATGAAACCTCCGTAGCGCAGAGCTACGCACAAGGGCTACGAAGCCTTTCAGGCAGCAGACCACGACCCACAGGCTGGCGACAAGGCGGTGCAAGGCATGGACCGGGAGCCGTCGAAGCTGCTGGACGAAGCCGCAGAGCTGATCGCCAAGGCCAGTGCAGACACCGCCGGCCAGGCGGCCCAGCGCGCCAGCCAGGCCACCACGCTCAGCCTGATCGTGATGCTGGCCGTGTGCGCTGCCAGCGTGGTGGGGGCGCTGCTGTTCAGCCGGTCGGTGGTGCGCACCAACGCCAACAGCGTGGCAGGTGACCCAGCAAAACGCCGCCCTGGTGGAAGAAAGCGCGGCTGCGGCCGACAGCCTCAAGCTACAGGCGCGGCAGCTGGTTGATGCGGTGGCGTTCTTCCGCGTGTCTGCTCAGGAGTCGGCCTCTCCCCCCCCCACCCGCCGCTCGCAATCCGTCACTGGCTGCGGGCTAGGCCCCGAGGAGACGCTTGCACCGCGCGCCCTGCAGGCCTTATTAAAGGATCGCGCCCGGCTGCTCACCACGCTCGTACACCACATGGGCGCGCCCCACGATGAGCGGGTCCAGCTTGCCGATGCGGGCGAGGTCTTTGGCCGCGTAAGGCAGCTTGTGCAGCACGTAACGCATGGCATTGAGGCGTGCGCGCTTCTTGCAGTCGCTTTTGATCACCGTCCAGGGCGCGTCGGCCGTGTCGGTATCGCAGAACATGGCTTCCTTGGCGCGCGTGTAGTCGTCCCACTTGTCGAGCGATGCGGTGTCGATGGGGCTGAGCTTCCACTGCTTGAGCGGGTGCGCCTCACGCTCCTTGAAGCGGCGGCGCTGCTCTTTTTGGCTGACCGAGAACCAGAATTTGATCACATGCACGCCACTGCGCACCAGGTGGCGCTCAAACTCTGGGGCCTGGCGCATGAACTCGGCGTATTCGGCGTCCGAGCAAAAGCCCATCACCCGCTCCACACCGGCGCGGTTGTACCAGCTGCGGTCAAACATCACGATCTCGCCCTGCGTGGGCAGGTGCTGCACATAGCGCTGGAAGTACCACTGGCCACGCTCGGTTTCAGTGGGCTTTTGCAGCGCCACCACACGCGCACCGCGGGGGTTCAGGTGCTCCATGAAGCGCTTGATGGTGCCGCCCTTGCCTGCAGCATCGCGACCCTCAAACAAGATCACCACGCGCTGCCCAGTCTCCTTGACCCAGGCCTGCAGCTTGAGCAATTCGACCTGCAGACGAAACTTCTCACGCTCGTAGGTAGAGCGGCGCAGCAAGTTGCGGTAAGGGTATGCGCCCCGGCGCCAATCCCTGGCCAGCTCCTCGTCAGGGTTCACGCTGTCGTCAGACTCTTCATCGCCACGGTCCATGTGCTGGCGCAGGGCTTCGCGCAGCGCGTCCAGGTCATCTTGCGAAGCCCCCGCCAGCAAGGCCCGCAGGCTGTCAATGCGCTCCTGGGTGGTTTGCGTGGCGTCGTCGCTGCCCAGCAAAGACAGCACGGCCGACGTCTGCTGCCCATCTGCCGCCTGCACCGCCTGCTGCGCCACATGCCGCGCCAGCGTGGCGGGCTGCAGACTGGGAGAGACATCGCCACGGGCCACGGTGCGCCCCGCACGCACGGGAGTCTTGACCGCCGCCGATGCCCGGCGGCGCCTGGCCGGCGTGGCAGGCTCGACGCCATCAAGAGGGCTGACCGAAGCGGCGGGAGGAACAGAAGCGCGGCGTTGTGTCATGGCGAGGTATCAGGTTGGGCACGCCCACGTTCGCAGCTTGTGCTGCAGGCCAGACCGAGCAAGGCCGTTTTCTGGCATCCGCAGTAGCGATCTCAGCGCGCGAGGGCTTGTTACAAAATTATGAAAGCACCATTTTTGCGCGCACCGCTGGTTGCAATTTGACAAGCATCAAGCCTGCAAGGGTTTAGCGATCACAAGAAGTCGCAAGCAAGCCCGGATGGCGAATTTTAGAAAAAACACCCTCTAGCGCCCGCCAAACAAGCGCAATCAGCTATATTTTTAATAGCAACTCAGTCCTGCTGGGGAAAAACCACGGTTTGCTGATGTGACCCGGTATTCCTGGCCCAGGCGTGAAAGCCCGCGCAAGGCACTCGGGGCAGCAGGCCAGAACGGGGGTTGGCCGCCCCCTTCAAAAGCGCCTCGTCCAGCCACGCGCACATCCCTGCCAGCCAATGCACGCACGTACCGAAAGTGGAATATCCCCTTCATTGCGCAAAATGACGCGTAAATGCGACGCGCAAGACGTATGCTGGCACCTTGGCAGCCGCCCATGCCGCTGTGCCACCCCTGGTTGCCCCGCTGCCGGGCAGATTCGGGGCGGGTTGTGCGGGTTAAGCCTGAAAATTTCCTCACCCTCGCAACCTGAACTCCTCCTAGAATTTGTAAATATGCGTATCAACGCGAAGGACACGACCATGAAAGCAGTTCAGCAGGAAATTGACGAGCGAACCAACCTCACCAGCACCAACAAGTTCGAGCTGCTGCTGTTCCGCCTGGGTATCGACAGCGCGCTGGGCAAGTCCGAGCTGTTCGGGATCAACGTGTTCAAGATCCGCGAAATCGTGGCCATGCCCAGCATCACCCCGATTGCGGGCACCACGGCGCATTCGCTAGGGGTGGTCAACCTGCGCGGCCAGGTGATTCCGGTGCTGGACTTGCCCTCCATCGTGGGCTGCAAGCCCCAGACGGGTTTGAACATCATTCTGGTGACGGAATACGCGCGCACCACGCAGGCTTTCGCCGTGGAATCGGTGGAAGACATCGTGCGTCTGGACTGGAAACAAGTGCTCTCCGCTGAAACCAGCGGCGCCGCTGGCAAGCTGGTGACCAGCATTGCCCGCCTGGATGGCAACACCGATGAGTCGCGCCTGGCCCAGGTGCTGGACGTGGAAGCCATCTTGCAGATGGTGTCGCCATCGGACGGCCACGAAGTGACCGAAGAGAAGGTCGGCGCCAAGCTCAAGCTCAAGCCCGGCACCATCGTTCTGGCGGCAGACGATTCGTTTGTCGCCCGCTCGCTCATCGAGCAAGAGCTGAAGGCTCTGCATGCTCCCTATGAAATGGTCAAGTCAGGCAAGGAAGCCTGGGACCGCTTGAACGCCATCGCCAAGGCCGCCGAAGCCGAGGGCAAGGCCGTGACCGACCGCGTGGCCATGGTGCTGACTGACTTGGAAATGCCCGAGATGGACGGCTTTACGCTCACGCGCAACATCAAGCAGGATGCCCGCTTCAGCGGCCTGCCCGTGGTCATCCACTCGTCGCTCTCGGGCTCAGCCAATGAAGACCATGTGCGCAGCGTGGGCGCTGATGGCTACGTGGCCAAGTTCGTGGCCGAAGAACTGGCGGAAACCATCCGCCGGGTTCTGCCGCACTGACGCAGACTCGGCCCCGCGGCGCTTGCCCACACCCGCAAGCGCCGCGGGGCCTGGGCCGGGCCCTGGTTGGCCGCAACGGTCAACCAGACCGTGTGCCCAAACGTCATGTGGTAGCGTGCTCCCACCGTGAATACCGCCTGCTTGGGCAGTTCACGGCGCCTGCAAAGGTGGCACCACCCCAGGGAACGGCCCATGACGACATTTTTCCTCCGGTTTTTGAGTGCAGCGGCAGTGGCAACAGGCCTGGCTGGTTGCGCCACTGTGCCCGGAGACGCCTACTATGAGCCCGCCTACCACCCCGCGTATGGCGAGCCACCGGTGTACATCTACCCGCAGCCCTACATCGTTCGCCCCTACCCGGCGCCACCCCCACCGGCCTACTACGGCCGCCCCGGCTACGACCGCCACTGGGATGACCGCCGCCCCGCGCCCCCTGGCCACTGGAGGCGGCCGGACCGGGACAACGCACGCGATCCCCACCGCGACCGTGACCCAGACCGGCCCAGCCCCCCGCGCCCCAACCGCCCCGACCGAAGAGAGCCTGACCGCGAGCCCCAGGGCGGCGAACCCAGCCGCAAACCCACCCCGCAAGGGCCTGACCGGGTATGGCGCGACGCACGCCCTCCAGCCCAGGGGCAAAGTGCGGAAGATGGCCGCGGCCCTGGAGGGCGCCCCTCCATGCCGGGTGCCCGGCCCTGAACCTTGCCAGCAGACCCTGCCATGACCCAGCCACACCGCTTGATCACCCTCTGGAAACCAGTCGCCTTGCTGGCGATTGCTGCCTGCAGCGCGTTGCCTGCATCCGGCCAGGTGGTGCGCTGCACCGACCCAAAAACCGGCCAAGTCACCTACACCGATGGGAAATGCGCGGCGGGCACCACAGGCCACGAGGTGGAAGCCAAACGCTCTGCCGAAGAGATCGAACAGGATCGCAAAGCGGCCGAGCGGGCCATTGAGCTCAAACAGCAACGCCTGCTAGCCGAAAAAGCGGCGGCCGATCTACAGGCCCAGCGCGATGCCGAGCAAGAACGCGTGAGGGCGGCCAGAGCAGCCGCCACTGCGCCGCAACCCCAGGACTACGCACGCTCTGCGGAATGCGCGCGTTCACGCAGAAATCTGGAGCTTGTTTCCAGCACCTTGTCAGGCAACACCTATGACCAGGAACCGCGCCTGGAGGCGGCGCAGCGGCAGATGGATCTGGACTGCCTGGGCCCACAGGGTTACGCCGAGCTGGAGCGCGCCCGCGCCACGCAGCCGCGCATCGTCGTGGCCCCGCCACGGCAGCCGGTGTATCCACCCCCTGTTCCGCAAAAGCCGTACCTCACGCACTGCGGCAACTTTCACTGCGTGGACAACACCGGCGCCCGCTACCCACGCGCGGGGCCGGGGCGCTTTCCCGGCAACGACGGCGTGTGCCGTTCCAAAGGCGGTCAGGCCCCCTGCTGATGGGCGGATAGCCCGGAGCGCAGGCCTGCCACCACATCCGGGAACCGCAAGCGAACCCCCAGCTCGCGCAGCATGCGCTGGTTGTCGAGCCGGCGCGATTCACTCATGAAGCTCAGCAGCATGAGCGAGAGCTGCTCTTTCGCAGCGCTGCGCGGAATGCGTGGAGGGCGTGGCAGCCCATACAGATCGGCAGCCAAGTCGAAGTACGCCCCCATCTGCATATGCTGCCCATCGCTGATGTGGTACGCCCGCTGCGCACGCCCCCGCCACAGTGCGGCCACGCAGGCGCGGGCCAAGTCGTCCGCATGGATGTGGTTGGTGTAGACGTCGTCGCCCGCCTCCAGCACTGGCGTGCCCTTGAGCAGGCGCGCCTGGGGCGTTCCGCCCTCCCGGTCAGGCGCGTAAATGCCCGGAATGCGCAGAATGCTGGCACGCACCCCTGCGCGGCCCAGGTGGCGCACAGCGGCTTCGGCATCCACACGGCGCTGGGCGCGTGGGGTAGCAGGCGCCACGGGGCGCGTTTCGCGCACCAGCGCCCCCGCGCAATCGCCATACACCCCACTGGTCGATGCGTACGCCAGCGATATTGGCAAATTGCGCATGCGCAGCGCGCGGGCCAGCGCCAGCGTGCGCGGATCGCGCCACCACGCGTCACGCCCACCCCCTTCGCTAGGCGGTGGGGCCAGGTGCAACACCCGCGTGGCCAGCCCAGCCAGGCGGCGCAACGTGGCAGGCTGGTCCAGGTCTCCCAAGAGCGGCGTGACAGACACCCCGCGCAAAGCCGCCTTGCGTTCTGGGCTGGAGGTCAGGGCCATCACCCGCACGCGGCCGGCACCCGCGCCCTGCGCATAGTTGCGGGCCACGCGCATGCCTACATCGCCGCAACCCACAATCAACAACCGCTCGCGGCGGAAACGCGCGGGCAAGGCGCCCAAGCCACTGGACAAAGCCACGGTACTCATGAATTCTTTCGGACAGACAAGCGAGGATGATGGGTATTGCTCGGGCGCAGGCAGGTCATCCGCACGCAAAGCTCGCGTGGCGACCACATCCAGCCCATGTCAAGGAAACATCGGGCAAATAGGCCACCTCAGCAGACCTTCAGTTTCTGAGGGCAAAATCGGCGCCATTCGCACAAGAACCCCGAGGATACCCACAACATGACGCGACCTGAAGACAGTGGCGCCGCCGCATTCCAGATTTCTGTAGCCCCCAGCGGGCGCAGCTTCCAAAGCCAGGGCGACGAAACCATTCTGGCTGCCGCCATTCGCAGCGGCGTGGGCCTGCCCTATGGCTGCAAGGACGGTGCCTGCGGCTCCTGCAAGTGCAAGAAGCTCAGCGGCTCAGTCGCCCACGCAGACCATCAGGCCAAGGCATTGAGCGCCGACGAAGAAGCCGCCGGCTTCGTGCTGACCTGCTGCGCACGGCCTTTGTCTGATGTGGTGCTGGAGTCCCGGCAAGTCACCGACGAAAGCGCCTACCCCATCAAGAAAATGCCTGTGCGCGTGTCCACGCTGGAGAAAAAGTCGCACGACGTGATGCAGGTGCGCCTGCAACTGCCTGCGGCCGATACGTTCCGCTACCACGCAGGCCAGTACATCGAATTCATCCTGCGCGACGGCGCGCGGCGCGCTTACTCGATGGCCAATGCGCCGCACACCCAGACCACCGCCGCAGGTGTCGAATTGCACATTCGGCATTTGCCGGGGGGCAAGTTCACCGACCACGTGTTTGGCGCAATGAAGGAAAAGGAAATCCTGCGCGTGGAAGGCCCTTTCGGCAGCTTCTTCCTGCGCGAAGATTCCGACAAGCCCATCGTGCTGCTGGCATCGGGCACGGGCTTTGCCCCCATCAAGGCCTTGCTGGAGCACATGCAGTTCAAGGGCATCACACGCCCCACCACGCTGTACTGGGGCGGCCGCCGACCGGGTGACCTGTACATGCACCAGTGGGTGGTCGAACTGGCTGCGCAAATGCCGCAACTGCGCTACGTGCCCGTAGTGTCTGACGCGCTGCCCGAAGACCAGTGGACAGGCCGCACCGGCTTTGTGCACCAGGCCGTGCTGGACGACTTTGCCGACCTCTCGGGCCACCAGGTCTACGCCTGCGGCGCACCCATCGTGGTGGAATCGGCACGCACGGCCTACACGGCGCAGCGGGGTCTTCCTGCAGAAGAGTTCTTCGCGGATTCCTTCACCTCCGAAGCCGACAAACACGGCCCGCAGGCTTGAGGGCTGGCGGGCACGGCCATGCGGTGCAAGGATGAATCTCTGGCTACTTTGGCACCACCAGCGATTCATCCACTTCACAGATTCAGATGCTTGCCGATTGGGTTGGAGGGCCTGCCACACATCGCTCCGTGCTGGCTTCCTTCTGAGGTTTTTCACTTTTTTGCAACAATGTAGCCATGAACCGCAGAAACCTCCTCGTCGCCGGCGCTGCTGTCGCAGCAGCCTTCTCGTCACCCCTGGTCTTGGCGCAAGACACCGGGCAACCCATCCGAATCATCGTTCCGTATGCCCCTGGCGGGCCGATTGACGTGACGGCACGCGCCCTGGCAGAGCGTGTGCGCGATTCGCTGGGCACGGTCATCATCGACAACAAGGGCGGCGCGGGCGGCAACATCGGGGCCGATGCGATTGCCAAGGCTTCGCCTGACGGGCTGACCATTGGCATCGCGGCCACAGCCACCCATGCGGTGAACCCGTGGCTCTACAGCCGCATGCCGTTCGATGCAGCCAAAGACTTCGTGGCCATCACGCAGATGGTGCGGGTGCCCAATGTGCTGGTCATGAATGCAGCGAAGGCAGAGCAACTCAAGATCAACAGCCTGGCTGACCTGATTGCCTACGCCAAAGCCAACCCCGCCAAGCTGAACTACGGCAGCGGCGGCAATGGCAGTGCAGGCCATCTGGCGGGTGAAATGTTCAAGCAGCGCGCAGGCATCTACGCCCTGCACATCCCTTACCGCGGAGCCAACCCTGCGCAGCTGGCATTGCTGGCGGGCGAGGTGGACTTCAACATCGACAACCTGGCAGCAGCGGCGCCCAACATCCGCTCGGGCAAGCTCAAGGCATTGGCCGTGACATCGCTGGAGCCCTCCTCTGCGCTGCCGGGCGTGCCCACCATGGCCGGCACGTTCAAGGGCTTTTCCATTGACACCTGGTGGGGCCTTGTAGCGCCCAAGGACACGCCCAAGCCCGTGGTGGACAAGCTCAACCGCGCCTTTGTCGCAGCCCTGCAGGCCCCGGAAACCAAGACGCGCTTTGGCGCGCTGCTGGCAGAGCCTGTACCCACCACACCGCAGCAGTTTGAATCCTTCATGGCCAGCGAACGTGCCAAGTACAAGGACGTGGTGAAACTCTCTGGCGCGAAGGTAGATTAAGAGAGAAATTGGGCTCTAGCGCTTATATGGCAAGCGCTAGCAGCTCATATTTTTATAGCAAACCTGCAACCCATGCCTGGGGTAAACGGGTAATGCGCTGGTCTGCCACGGCATCCAGCGCAGCTTGGCTCACCAAGCCAGGCGCCAGGTCTGCCAGCGGCAACAGCACAAATGCGCGTTCGTTCATGCGAGGGTGCGGCACCGTGAGCGTAGGGGTGGACAGCACTTCACTGCCGTACAGCAGCACGTCCAAGTCCAGCGTGCGCGGAGCATTGCGGTAAGGCCGCTCGCGGCCAGCGCCCTGCTCTATGGCCTGCAGGCGCTGCAGTACATCCAGGGGCGCCAGCGTGGTCTGCAAGTGCGCCACGGCATTCAGGTAGTCGGGGCCACCCGCGTCTACGGGGGCGCTGGCGTACAGGGCAGACACTGCGATCAAGCGGGTGCCAGGCCATTCAGCCATGCGCTGCAAGGCACTGCGCAGGGCCTCTTCACGTTCGCCCAGGTTGGCCCCCAGGCCCACCCACACATCGACGGGCGCGGCGGCGCCCTGCTCCGCAATCATTCTGGGGACGATGCTGGCCCGGCGTCTCCTGCCGCGCCACCTGGCTTGCGGCGACGGCGGCGGCGCTTTTTGGGTGCGGCAGCATCATCAGGCGCGCCATCTGCGGTGGGTAACTCTGCCTCGGCCGATGGCGCGGCGGCTGCGGGGGCCGCCTTCTTGGGCACGCGGCGCACCACGGGCTGGGCCTGTTGCTGCGCTTTCTGGCGCGCCCGCTGCTCTTCCCGGGCCTGGTCCATCAGGTCGTCGCGGCGCTCATCGTCGGCCGTCTGGAAGTCTTGCCACCACTCAGCCAGCGCTTCCTCGACCTCGCCCACATCGGCGCGCAGGCGCATGAAGTCGAACCCGGCACGGAAACGCGGCTGCATCACCATGCCGAACGGCGTGTTGCCCACGCGCTTTTCAAAGCGCGGCTGCATGACCCAGATCTCGCGCATGTCGGCGGCCAGCTTGCCGCGGCCCGACACATCGCCAATGCGGCGGTCAAACACCTCGTCAATCGCATCCTGCAAGGCAGGCAGCGCATGCTCGCGGCGATTCAGGCGCTCGTCCCAGCCCTTGCGCACGTCTTCCCACAGCACGCAGGCCAGCAAGAAGCTGGGCGCCACGGGCTTGCCTTCTTGCACGCGGCGGTCGGTGTCCATCAGGGCCGCCTTCACAAACGGCGTGTCGGCCCGCTCCACAGCCACGTCGAGCAGGGGGTAGATGCCCTTGGCCATGCCCAGCTTGCGCAATTGCTCGATGGTGGCAATGGCGTGGCCGGTTTGCAGCAGCTTGAGCATTTCGTCAAACATGCGGCTTTGCGGCACATCGGCCAGCAGCGCCTGCGACTGCACCAGCGGCGCGGCCGTCTTGGCGTCGATGGTGAAACCCAGGGGGCTGAGCTTGGCGGCGAAACGCACGGCGCGGATGATGCGCACCGGGTCTTCGCGGTAGCGCGTGGCGGGGTCGCCAATCATGCGCAGGGTTTTCTTCTTCGCGTCCTGGATGCCCTTGTGGTAGTCCACCACCACCTGGGTTTCCGGGTCGTAGTACATGGCGTTCACGGTGAAGTCACGGCGGGTGGCGTCTTCGTCTTGCGGGCCCCACACGTTGTCGCGCAGCACGCGGCCGCTGGCATCCACCGCATGCTGCATGCCCGACAGCTGAGCCTTGCTGGTCTTTTCGTTGCCACTCACCTGCCCTGCGGCCGAGTTGTCGAGGTAGGCGCGGAAGGTGGAAACCTCGATCACTTCATGCTCGCGGCCCCGGCCATGCACCACGTGCACGATGCGAAAGCGCTTGCCAATGATGAACGCACGGCGAAACAGCGCCTTCACCTGCTCAGGCGTGGCGTTGGTAGCCACGTCAAAGTCCTTGGGGCGCAGACCCAGCAGCAGGTCGCGCACGGCACCACCCACGATGTAGGCCTCGTAGCCCGCATCCTTGAGCGTGTGCACCACATCGGCCGCGCGCCGGTCCACCAGCTCGGGGTTGATGCCGTGCACCGAGGCAGGAACCTCTTCGCGCTTGCCGAAGTGCGGCTTGCCGCCAGAGGTTCCGGGCGTCGATTTGCCCAGCAGTTTGTCGATGAACTTCTTGATCATGGGTATGCAGTAAACAGTGTGACTGGCACGGGGCGCAGTTCAGGGGGCGGGAGCTTACGCGCCCGCAGTGGCGGCGCTGGCATCGTCCGCGAAAAGGTCCAGTATGCGCCAGCCGCGCTCTTGCGCCAGGGCGCGCAGCCGGGGATCGGGGTTGGTGGCGACGGGATGATCGACTTTTTCCAGCAAAGGCACGTCGTTCATGGAATCGCTGTAGAACGTGCTTTCCACATCCCCCCAGCCCAGTTGGCGGTCGGCCAGCCATTGTTCCATGCGCAGCACCTTGCCCTGGCGCATGGTCGGTATGCCATCAATTTCACCCGTGTACCAGCCTTGCGCATCGCGCGCCAGTTGCACGGCCAGCAATTCCTCCACGCCCAGCGCCTTGGCGATGGGACGGGTAACAAATTCGTTGGTTGCCGTGACGATGAGCACGTGATCCCCCGCCGCCTGGTGCTGGCGGATCAAATCCAGCGCCTGCGGGCGGATGGCAGGGGCAATCACCTCGCGCATGAACTGCGCATGGGCTGCCGCCGCGGCCTCAGGCCCCCGCAGGCGAACCGCCTCGGTGGCGAAGCGTACGTAGTCGTGTACGTCGAGCGTGCCTGCCTGGTAATGGGCATAGAACTCGTCGTTGCGGCGGGCAAACTCCACCGGGTCGTTCCAGCCGAGGCGAATGGTGAACTCGCCCCACTCGTAATCGGAGTCGAGCGGCAGCAGGGTGTGGTCCAGGTCGAACAAGGCCAACCGAAGGCGAGGGGTCTGGGTATCCGTCATTGATTCTTTTAAGTGCGTTGAGCATGGGCAGTGCTGGAGTGGGGTCACCGCAATCCGCAGGCCTCAGCCCTTTCATTCCGATTCAAGCATCGCCTTCAGCAGCGGAATGGTGATGGCACGCTGGGTGCGCAAGGCAAAGGCATCGAGCTGGTCCAGCAACTGCATCAGGCTGCCCAAGTCGCGCGAAAAGCGCTTGAGCATGAAGTCCATGACCTCATCGCCCAAAAACACGCCCCGGGCGTCTGCTTCCTGGCGCAGCACGGCGCGGCGCGCGGTTTCATCCAGCAATTGCAGCTGGAACACATGCCCCCAGCCCATGCGGCTGCGCAAATCATCGCGCAGCGGCAGGTCGGCAGGCGGCAAATCGCCCGCAGCCAGCACCCAGCGCTGGCCGCCGGTGGCGGGATTGATGGCATTCACAAACCAGTTGAACGCACTGGCCTGCTGGGCCGTGTTGTAAAGATGCACTTCGTCCATCACCACGGCTGCCCAGCGCTCGTCAAAGTCGGGGGGGTTGGCAACCGAGGCGTCCATCCAGCCGACGCTGGCACCTTGCTCGTGCAGGGCTTCGCACACCGCCTTGAGCAAATGGGTTTTGCCACTGCCGGCCTCGCCCCACAGGTAGGTGGGCACAGGCGAGCGGGTGTTCTGGCTGCTGCCCTCACCGGCCCACAAGCGCAGGTGTTGCAGGGCGGCTTCATTGGGGCCCGCATAGAAGCTTGACAGTGTCGGCCCCGTGGCCAGGCCGATATCCAGCGCCAGCTGCTTCATGGCAACTGCCCGCTGGCGAACACGCTGGAGCAAGGAGAAAAGGCGAAGAACGGCATGGGCTCCAGAGAGAAAACAGGACGGTGTGAAGGGAGAGCCGCCGGGCAGGCGGCGCGCACCCCGTAAAATCTGCGCAAATTTTAGTCTGCTGCGCACGCTGGTCCGTGCCATCTTCGCCATGAGCAACTCTGCCGCTACCCCTACCCCCCTGTCCTACAAAGACGCTGGCGTTGACATCGACGCTGGCGACGCACTCGTCGAGCGCATCAAGCCCCTGGCCAAGAAAACCATGCGCGAAGGCGTGCTGGCAGGCATTGGCGGCTTTGGCGCCCTGTTTGAAGTGCCCAAGCGCTACAAGGAACCCGTGCTGGTCAGCGGCACCGACGGCGTGGGCACCAAGCTCAAGCTGGCGTTTGAATGGAACATGCACGACACCGTGGGCATCGACCTGGTGGCCATGAGCGTGAACGACGTGCTGGTGCAAGGCGCCGAGCCCCTGTTCTTCCTCGACTACTTTGCCTGCGGCAAGCTGGACGTGGACACCGCCGCCGCCGTGGTGGGCGGCATTGCCAAAGGCTGCGAACTGTCGGGTTGCGCGCTGATTGGCGGTGAAACCGCTGAAATGCCCGGCATGTACCCCGCAGGTGAATACGACCTGGCCGGCTTTGCCGTGGGCGCAGTCGAAAAGTCCAAGATCCTGACTGGCCAGAACGTCGCCCCTGGCGATGTGGTGCTGGGCCTGGCCAGCCACGGCGTGCATTCCAACGGCTTCAGCCTGGTGCGCAAGTGCATTGAACGTGCCGAAGCCGCGGGCACCGTGCCCGCCACGCTGGACGGCAAGCCCTTCAAGCAAGCCATCATGGAACCCACCCGCCTGTACGTGAAGAACGTGCTGGCCGCGCTGGCTGCTCACCCCATCAAGGCACTGGCCCACATCACCGGTGGCGGCCTGCTGGAGAACATTCCCCGCGTGCTGCCCGAAGGCACTGCCGCCCACCTGAAGAAGGGCAGCTGGCCCCAGACCGAGCTGTTTGCCTGGCTGCAAAAGACCGCAGGCATTGACGACATCGAGATGAACCGCACGTTCAACAACGGCATCGGGATGGTGGTGGTGGTAGACGCCGCCAACGCCGAAGCCACGGCCGCCACGCTGCGTGCCGCAGGCGAGCAGGTGTACACCATTGGCACGATTGCGCAGCGCGGCGAAGGTGCCGCAGTGGTCGTCGCCTAACCCCGCACTGCTCCACCACCACGCGCATGGCGCAGCACCAGCCCCCTGCCCTCTCGCCCGAGCCGCCCCCGGCGGCGCTCACCACCTACACCTCCGCCCCACCGCCCCTTCGGCCGGTGAGGTCGGGTGTGGTGCTGGCCAGCTATCTGCTGATGGGAGGCGCACTCTTGTTGGTGATGTGGCGCGGGCTGCTGCCCGGCCTGCTGTGCGTATGCCTGGGCTTTTTGCTCACCCGCGCGCTGACTGCGTGGATCGCTGCGGGCACGCGGCGCCTGCCCGGCGCGCAGCGCAACCGCCCAGCGGCTGATGCCCCACCCCGGTCGGCCCAGGTGGTAGCCGCTGCCGTGGTCATGCTCATGCCCCTGGCGCTGCTGGCCGCCGGGCTGACGCATTCGCGTGGTTACCTGGTTGATGCGCCCCAGCAATACCGTGAACTGCTCACCTACATGGCCCGCACGGTGCTGGAATTGCGCCTGAAGCTGCCGGCAGACATGGCCGCCCACCTGCCCGAGGGCGCCGCAGAAATCCAGCGCATCATCGCCAACTACCTGGGCGCCAAGGCAGGCGCACTGGCCATGGCAGGGCGTGCATGGCTGGGCAGTGTGCTGTTTGCCTATGTGGGCCTGCTCATTGGCTCGCTGGCCGCTGTGCGCACCACCAAGGCAGGCCTGGGGCCTTTGGCCCAGCAATTGGCCCAGCGCGTCACCCTGTTTGGCGAGGCATTCCGGCAGATCGTGGCGGCGCAGTTCTGGATTGCTGCCTTCAACACCTTGCTCACGACCTTGTTTCTGCTGTTCATTTTGCCGATGTGGGACATGGCCCTGCCCTACACGCCGGTGCTCATCACGCTGACCTTTGTGGCGGGCCTGGTACCCATCGTGGGCAACCTGCTGTGCAATGTGGTGATGACCATCGTGGGCTTGTCGGTGTCGCCCCTGGCGGCGGCGGCCTGCCTGGGCTTTCTCATCCTGATCCACAAGGCCGAATACGTCATCAACGCCAAGGTGGTGGGCCAGCGCACGCAGATGGGTGTGTGGGAGTTGCTGAGCGTGATGTTTGTGGCCGAGGCCGTCTTTGGCCCGGCGGGACTGGTGGCCGCGCCACTGTTTTACGCCTACCTCAAAAAGGAACTGGTCGCCGCGCGACTGGTATGACCCTGGGTCGCCACCTTTGAAGCGCGACCCGCGCCTGTAGGTGTTCTCGCGCTTGCGCAGCTCTGTCGGGATAAACCCTGAAGAACGGGGTCAATGTCAGCACATTGCAAACCTCAAACACTAAAATCTGCGCGCATCAGCACAATTTGCAACTTTTTGTAAAAAAGTTGGGATTTTGCACCTCTCCTTTCACTTCAGGCGCGCCCCATGACCATTGCAAGAAAACTCGCCCTTCTGGTGCTGTTCGCCCTTTTGGGCATGGGGGTGATGACGGCCTGGTTCCTGGTTTCCGAACGCAAGCTGATCCTTGAAGAGCGACAAACCGGTGTGCGCCAGGTGGTCGAGGTGGCTCATGGCATTGCGGTGCATTTCCACACGCTGAGCACCAAGGGCGCCATGCCCGACGAAGAAGCCCGGCAGCGCGCAGCAGCGGCCATGCAAGCGCTGCGCTACAGCGGCAATGAATACATCTGGATCAACGACATGCATCCCCGCATGGTGATGCACCCCGTCAGGCCCGAACTGAACGGGCAGGACCTTTCTGCCAACAAAGACCCCAACGGCCTGCCGCTGTTCATGGAATTTGTGCGCATCGTGAAGACCCAAGGCGCCGGTTTTGTGCCCTACATGTGGCCCAAGGCTGGCAGTGATATTCCGGTGGAGAAGACCTCCTACGTCAAAGGCTTTGAGCCCTGGGGCTGGGTGATTGGTTCAGGCGTCTACATCGACACCGTGAACGCCGCCATCTGGAAACGCGCCATGGGCTTTGGTGCCGTGGCGCTGGCGCTGGGTGCAGCGCTGCTGGTGGTGGGCACCCTGATCTCGCGCAACCTGCTGCGGCAGTTGGGTGGCGAGCCCGACTATGCGCGCCACATCGCGCGCAGCATTGCCCAGGGTGACCTGGCCGTGGCGGTGAAGACCCGGCCCGGTGACGAGTCCAGCCTGATGCTGGACATACAGGCCATGCGCGACAGCCTGCACCGCATCGTGCAGCGGGTGCGCAGCGGCACCGAGCACATCGCCAGCGCCTCGCAACAGATCGCGGCGGGCAACAGCAACCTGTCGGGCCGCACCGAATCCCAAGCCAGCGCTCTGGAGCAAACCGCCGCCTCGATGGAGGAAATGACCTCCAACGTCAAACAGAACGCCGACAACGCACGCCAGGCCAGCATGCTGGCGAAGTCTGCCTCCGACGTGGCGCGCCAGGGGGGCGCTGCGGTGGAAAAGGTCGTGCAGACCATGGACTCGATTGAAGCGTCGTCGCGCAAGGTCGCAGACATCACAGGCGTGATTGAAAGCATTGCCTTCCAGACCAACATCCTCGCGCTGAATGCGGCGGTGGAAGCAGCCCGCGCCGGTGAACAAGGCCGGGGCTTTGCGGTGGTGGCGACCGAAGTGCGCAGCCTGGCCCAGCGCTCCTCCGAAGCGGCCAAGGAAATCAAGGCCCTGATCGGTAATTCCGCCGAACAGGTCAAGGCCGGCACGCAACTGGCTCAGGAAGCTGGCACCACCATGCAGGCGGTGGTGAACAGCGTGCTGCAGGTGTCGTCCGTGATCGAAGAAATCAGCCAGGCCAGCCGCGAGCAGACCGACGGCATCGAGCAGATCAACCAGGCCGTGGCACAGATGGACCAGGGCACGCAGCAGAACGCCGCGCTGGTGGAAGAAGCCGCAGCGGCTGCCGCAGCCTTGCAGCAGCACGCGCAAGAACTGACGCAGGTGGTGGCGACTTTCCATCTGGACGAATCCCACCAGGCCCCAGCTGCACGCTCGGCCGGCACGGCACCGCTGCGACTGACCTGAGCGGCCTTCGTACACGCCAGCCATCAAAAATGATAGCTACCAGCGCTTGATGCATAAGCGCTAGCGGCCATTTTTCTTCAAATTTTCTTGAACTGCCTTGCCACAAAGGCCCAGATCAGGGCGGATGCATCCGGCCCCGCCGGATCGCTGTAAGGCCAACGGGAAGCGCCGCCGCTCCAGGCGTGGTCCAGCCCGGCAATTTCGCGCAACGACACGGCCAGCTGGCCGCGCAGCTTGAAGTCCACCGCCCGCATCGGATACCGCTGCCCGCGCGCCACGGTGCGCTCTGCCGTGGCACGGGCGCCCGACGCCTGGGCCCAGAGCAGTGCTGTGGCCGTGGCGTTGCGCACGGACACCACGCGGTCGGCATCGCCATGCAGCACCAGCAGGGGCGGCAGGCGCAATCCCTGGGGGGCAGCGGGCAACCCTGTGTCGGTCATGGCGGCTGGCAGCGCGGGCCATGCATCAGGCAATTGCGCATCACGGGTGCCGCGCATGGCGGCCAAGGCGTTGGCGGCCGATTCGGCCGTACCCGGTGCCACCCCCGAATGCATGGCCACGGCGCAGAACCGCGTGGGGTACAGCGCCGCGAGCAGCGCAGCCATGCTGGCACCCGCCGACAGGCCCGCCACGGCCACACGTGACAGGTCCACGGGGTGCCGCCGCGCCACCTGGTCCACGGCGGCGAGGACCGTGGCCGCCTCGGCATCGGCCTTGCCGCTGCGGCGCTCGTACCAGTTCCAGCAGCCCTGGGAGTTGGCCATGCGCTCTTGCTCCGGGTAGAGCACCAGAAAGCGCTTGCGCGTTGCAATGCGGTTCATGCGCGAGATGGCGGCCAGGTCACTTCCCGTCTGGCGGCACCCATGCAGCATGACCAGCAGCGCAAAAGTCTCGCCCGGTGCAGCCACCAGCCCCGGCGGCACAAACAGGTGAAAGCGCCGCGCACCCGCAGGGCCGGGAGCCACGCCAGCAATCCATTGCTCGGAAGGGTTGGCCAGTTTGGCCCGCTGGGGTGCAGGCTTGGCTGCCACCTTGCGCTCCGGCCGCGCCTGCGCTGAAACGGCCTTTTTTCGGGGCGCTGGCTGGGTTGCACGCACCAAGGCCGCAAGATTGCGCTGGTAGGCGCGGGTCCAGCTGGCGAGGGAAAAAAGACGGGGTTTGCGGGGCATGGAGGAAGGGAAAATGGCAGGCAGGGTGACATGCATCACCAAGGGAAAACCCTTGCCACCTTAACAGGAGTGAAGCTCCACGGGGCGGGATGCTTTCCCCCAGCCTCCGTGAGACAAACACCTACGGCGGGAGACACTACCGTAGAAAGCTCTCAACGGTGTGAGGCACCGCGCCATTTCGTGTGCGCTTTAGCGAAGGCAGGAACCGCTCGCAAGCTGGGGCGGGGCTACATGATCGGCCCACAACAAATACAGACGGCCCCATCAGTTTGAAGTGTTTTTGGCCTCCAGCGCTTACTGGACAAGCGCTAGCAGCTATCAACTCTATAGCAACACCGCCCAGACGGAGATAGCTTCGGCGCCTGCGGCGCTCAATACACCTCAGGCACGTACATCGACGCAGGCACAGGCTGGCGGAAATACTCGGGGTTGCGTACCCGCTCGGGCAACACCACGGGGGCATGGGGCACTTCCTGGTAGGGCAGCTGGCTCAGCAGGTGGTGAATGCAGTTGAGGCGGGCCTTTTTCTTGTCCACCGCCTGCACCACCCACCAGGGGGCTTCGGGGATGTGGGTGCGCTCCAGCATGGTTTCCTTGGCCTTGGTGTAGGCCTCCCAGCGCACGCGGCTTTCCAGGTCCATGGGGCTGAGCTTCCACTGCTTGAGGGGGTCGTGGATGCGCCCCAGAAAGCGCAGGTGCTGCTCTTCATCGGTGATGGAGAACCAGTATTTGACGAGCTTGATGCCCGAGCGCACCAGCATCTTTTCAAATTCGGGTACGGTGCGGAAAAATTCTTCGTACTCGTCGTCCGAGCAAAAGCCCATCACGCGCTCCACACCCGCCCGGTTGTACCAGCTGCGGTCAAACAGCACGATCTCGCCCGCCGCTGGCAGGTGCGCCACATAGCGCTGAAAGTACCACTGCGTGCGCTCACGGTCGTTGGGCGCTGGCAGTGCAGCCACGCGGGCCACGCGCGGGTTCAGCCGCTGGGTGATGCGCTTGATGACGCCGCCCTTGCCTGCCGCATCGCGGCCCTCAAACAGAATCACCACCTTCTGGCGGCTGTGTTGCACCCAGTCCTGCAACTTGACCAGCTCGCCCTGCAGGCGAAACAGCTCTTTGAAGTAGCGCTGGCGCTCCAGCTTGTCGGTGGCCACCAGGTCACCCGCCTCATCCACGTTGCGGTCTTCAATCTCCAGCTCCAACTCTTCGTCGTAGCTGTCCATCAAGTCATTGGCGATGCGCTGCATCAGGTCCTGGGCGTCGAACGGTGCGTTCTGGAGCATGGCGGTGAAACGGTGCAAAAAGGTGCGCCCATGCTGCCCTGCCTTGGTGACAACACAGTGACAGCCACCAAACGGTCATCAAACCGTCATGCTCGCAGCGCACGATGGCAGGCCGCCCTCCTGCCCGGGCCCTTGTACCTTCTGCCTACCCATTTCATGACAGTCCACTCTGCAGGCACGCTGCCGCACCACAGCTACGGCGGCGACTCGGCAGGTCTGGTGTGCGGCTACCTCATGCAGGGCAGCACGCCTGCCTTGCCGCTGGACAGCATCGCAGCTGCGCACTGGCTGCAAGCGCACCCACAAGCAACGCCCACCGTGCAGGGCGGCACACCACTGGGTGTCGCGGCTCCCTTCGTCTGGCTGCACTTCAACCTGGCCCACGCCCAGGCCCTGCGCTGGATACAGCGGCACGCCCAGCTGCCCGATGCGTTTTTTGAGGCACTCAAAGAGGGCTCGCACTCCACCCGCATCGAACGCGACGACGATGCCCTGGTGGGCGTGCTCAACGACGCACATTTCGACTTCGCCTTCGAGCCCTTTGACATTGCCACGCTGTGGATTTGCGTGCTGCCCCATGTGGTCATCACCGCGCGCGCCCACCCGCTGCGGTCGGTGGACGCGCTGCGCACGGCCGTGCGGCAGGGCTACACGCCGCGCTCCAGCGTGGCGCTGCTGGAGCAACTGATGCGCACCCAGGCCGCCGGGCTGGTGGACATCGTGCGCGGCGTCACCCAGCGCATCGACGGCATTGAGGATGAATTGCTGGCGGGCCGGCTCAACCACAAGCGGGCCCGGCTGGGCGTGCTGCGGCGATTGCTGGTGCGGCTGCAGCGGCTGCTGGCCCCCGAGCCTGCAGCCCTGTTCCGCCTGCTGCAGCACCCACCCACCTGGATGGGCGCCGACGATGTGCAGGAGCTGCGCGATTCCACCGAAGAGTTCTCGGTGGTGCTGCGCGACATGCAGGGCCTGCAAGAGCGCATCAAGCTGCTGCAGGAAGAGCTGGCGGCCAGCGTGCAAGAGGCCAACAGCCGCAGCCTGTTTGTGCTGACCGTGGTCACCGTGCTGGCGCTGCCCATCAACATCCTTGCGGGCTTGCTGGGCATGAATGTGGGCGGTATCCCGCTGGCCGACAGCGAACATGGCTTTTGGGTCATCGTGGGCATCCTCGTCGTGTTCACAGCGGTGGCGGGCTGGCTGGCCCTGCGCGGCACGCGGGACAAGTGAGCCTTGCCAGACAGCAAGCACGGCGCAACTACAATGCCGCCCCTGCCTTGAAGACCCGGCCACGCGCCCACACACCATGAACATCGTTGTCAACGAAGAACTCAAAGCCTACATCGACCCCCTGACCCCGGAAGAACACGATGCGCTGGAGCGCAGCATTCTGGCCGAGGGTTGCCGCGATGCCCTGGTGCTGTGGGGCGATGTGCTGGTGGACGGCCACAACCGCTACGGCATTTGCCAAAAGCACGGCCTGCCCTTCCAAACCGTGCAGAACACGCGCTTCCAATCGATGGAAGATGTGCACCTGTGGATGATTGACCAGCACCTGGGCCGCCGCAGCGTGTCTGACTTTCAGCGTGGCGTGCTGGCGCTGCGCAAGCGCGAGATCGTGGCGGAGCGCCGTGCACGCGCGGCAGCTGCCTTTGTGGCGGGCAATGCGCAAGCAGAAACGCAGCCTGAAGAAAGCTCTGCAACCGCCGCCCCTGCGGCGGCCAGCGTGGCGCCCCCCGAAGACCTGAGCAGCCGCGAAGCCATTGCGCGCGCGGCCCGCCTGAGCAGCAGCCAGGTGGTCATGATTGAAAAAATCCAGAAGCAGGCAGCGCCTGAGCTGGTGGCGGCGGTGAAGTCCGGCACCATCTCGCTCAACGCCGCAGCCGCCGTGGCCACCCTGCCCGCGGAAGAACAGGTGGCGGCCGCCACTGCAGGCAAAGACGAGCTCAAACAAGCCGCCAAGCGCGTGCGCGAAGCCAAGCGCAAAACCCGCGAAGAAGCGGCCCCCAAAAATGCAGCCGAAGCCCCACAGCCCACTGAAGGCGCCCACACCGATGAGCTGCCAGCCTTGCGCGCGCGCGTGGCCGAGCTGACGGCCGAAAACGAGGCCCTGCGCCAGCAACTGGCCCAGTTGCGCGCACAACTCTCGGCAGACGACGGCCAGCCGTTTTAAAGGGCGCTAATCTTTTGGGCTAACCCAGCGAACGCCGCAGGGCGTTCAAACGCTCGGCCACCATATCGGCATCCAGCCCGTCTTCGGCGTGGGCCAGGTAGGTTTCCAGGTCTTGCACCGCTTCCTTGGCATTGCCCAGTTCGGCATGGGCCAGGCCACGGTCCCGCCGCTCACCCCACGCCTGGGGTGAGAGCACCACCAAGCGGTCCAGCACCGCCGTCAGGCGCTGCCAGTCTTGCTGCGAGCGGTGCACTTCCTTGAGGTTGCGCAGCATGCGGGCAATGATGTCGCGCGGCGTGGCGGCCTGCAAATACAGGCCCAGCGGCACGTCATAGTCATCCACCAGCCCGCTCTGGCGCTTGTAGGGCTCCAGCCGCTCGGAGAGGTCTTCACGGCTGAGCGACTGGCCCGTGGTCGGGTCCATCACCACCTGCCCCTTGGGCAGCAGCACCTTCACCATGAAGTGGCCCGGAAAACCCACCCCGCGCACATGCAGACCCAGCCCCTGGGCCAGCTCCATCCACAACACCGCCAGGCTGATGGGAATGCCCCGCCGCGTGCGCAGTACCGCATTCAGGTAGCTGTTGTCGGGGTCGTAGTAATTGTTGACGTTGCCCGCAAAGCCCAGGTCGGAATAAAAGAACTGGTTGAGCATGTGCAACCGCTGCAGCGACGGGGCATCGCTGGCCAGGCGTCGGCGGATGCGGGCCTGCATCTGGTCCACGTCGCCCAGCAGTTGCTGCACATCCAGCTCGGGGTACTCGTCCTGCGCGATGCTGGCGGCGGCTTCGAGCAGCGGAAAGTGCTCGTCGCTTTGCACCAGGCAAGCGAAATACTCCAGGGACGAAGGAACGGTATAGCTCAGGGACATGGCAGATTTTTAGGTGGGGGCCGCATGGCAGTCAAGGCGCAAAACCGGGGGCTTTACCCCGGTGTTACCGCCACTGCGCCGCGTGCAAAGAACGCTCAGCGGCGCAGCATCTGCCGCAGCTTGAGCCCTGCGGCCCACAGGGCACCGAAATACACCACGGCAGCCGCCGCCATCAGCCCCAGCAACAGAAGCACCCGCTGGCCGCTGTGGGCGCGCAGGGCCACCCAGTCAAAGTAATGCGAGCCCCAGGCCAGCAGCACTGCCAGCAAGGCGCTGGCCGCCACCACCTGCAAGGCAAAGCGCGACCAGCCCGGCTGGGGCTGGTAGCTGCCGCGCCGCACCAGCCCGATCAACAGCCACAGCGCGTTGACCAGAGCCCCCAGGCCAATCGACAGGGCCAGCCCCGCGTGGTCGATGAGCGGCACCAGCACGGCGTTGAGGATCTGGGTGATGACCAGCACCACGATGGCAATCTTGACCGGCGTGCGCACATCCTGGCTGGCGTAGTAGCCGGGCGCCAGCACCTTGATGGCTACCAGGCCCAGCAAGCCCGCCCCATAGCCAGCCAACGCCACGGCAATCTGCCCCACATCGGTGTCTGCCAGCTTGCCGTAGTGGAACAAGGTGGCCACCAGGGGTTTGGCAAAAGTGAGCAACGCCACGGCACAGGGCACGGCCAGCAGCACCACGATGCGCAAACCCCAGTCCAGCATGGCCGAGTATTTCTGCGCATCCCCCGCCGCTTTGGCGGCAGTGAGCTGGGGGGTGAGCACCACACCCAGAGCCACACCCAGCAAGGCCGTGGGGAATTCCATCAGCCGATCGGCATAAAACAACCAGGTGACGCTGCCGGGCGCCAGGTAAGAAGCAATCTGCGTGTTGATCATCAGGGACACCTGCGCCACCCCCACGCCCAGCAGAATGGGCGCCATCAACGTCAGCACCCGGCGCACGCCCGGCTCAGCCCAGGCCGCGCGCAGGGCACCCCAGGTCACCCCAATGCGGGGCATGAGCCCCATGCGAAGCAGCACCGGGATTTGAACCCCCAGCTGCAGCACGCCCCCCAGCATCACCCCTCCTGCCATGGCGTAAATGGGCTCGATGCCGCGCGCCTCCAGCTGGGGCGCCCCCAGCCAGGCCGCCCCAATCATGCAAAGGTTGAGCAACACGGGCGATGCCGCAGGCACGGCAAAGTGCTTCCAGGTGTTGAGAATGCCGGCGGCCAGCGCCACCATGGACATGAAGCCGATGTAGGGAAACATCCACCGCGTCATCAACACGGCAGCGTCAAAAGCCTCGGGGGTTTGGCGCATGCCGCTGGCCAGGGCCCACACCAGCGCAGGCGCCCCCAGCACACCCAGCGTGCAAGTCAACAGCAGCGTCCAGGCCAGGGCGGTGGCCACCGCAGCGATCAGCCGGTGCGTGGCCTCCTCGCCTTCTTTGGTTTTGGTGGTTGCCAGCACGGGCACAAAGGCTTGCGCAAATGCACCCTCGGCAAACAGGCGGCGAAACAGGTTGGGAATGCGGAAAGCGACGTTGAAGGCGTCCGTGAGGGCGCTGGCGCCAAACATGGACGCCATCAAAAGGTCGCGCACCAGGCCCGTCACGCGGGAGGCCAGGGTCAGCAGGGATACGGTGGAGGCGGCTTTGAACAGAGACACCGCCGGGAGTGTATTCGCAGCGCACCGCCCCGCCTGGGCGGCTGTGGGGTTGTTTCACGCCCTTACCTGAAACATCCGGGCGGATGCAGCGCCGCGCAGGGCCCATATGCCCGGTGAGCAGATGCCCGGAATGGGCCCGCTGGCGAAAAGCCCCGCCCTTTTCAGCCAGTGGGCTATAATCGTCGGCTTTGCTGACATCATCCTCAGACTCAAGGAACTAAATCATGGCATCCGCTAAACCAAAGAAAAAGAACCCACGCCTGGCGTCGGGCCGTAAGCGCGTCCGTCAGGACGTCAAGATCAACGCAGCCAACACATCGCTGCGTTCCAAATACCGCACTGCCGTCAAGAACGTCGAAAAGGCTGTTCTGGCTGGCGACAAGGTGAAGGCTGCTGAAGCTTTTGCCAAGGCACAAAGCGTGGTTGATACCGTTGCCGACAAGGGCATCTTCCACAAGAACAAGGCAGCTCGCGATAAGAGCCGCCTGGCAGCCAAGGTGAAAGCCCTGGCACTGGCCGCCTGACCCACTTCAGGCAAACAGCACGGGTAGCGCAAGCTGCCCGCCGTTTGTAACGGGTGCGCTGTCAGCAAAACATCAAAACCGCCTTCGGGCGGTTTTTTTGTGCCCGCTTGGTTTTCAGGTGCGGCGCAAACCATCTTCTTGGCGCATCTGGCGGATTTTGGTGCATTGCATGCCGCCTTCATGGACCCCACCTGCAGCGCGAGCAGGCGTAAAAAAAGGCCAGTCAGGCCTTGGGGGGGGGAGCGTCGGGTAGCAAACAGGCTTCTGCGACTTGCAAGTTGTTGTCCCTTGCGAAGTTGATCACAAAGTCCCAGGCCATGGGCTCGTGGCTTTGCAGGTCGCGGTGGACCACCACACATTTCACGCCGTTGAGGGTGGTGGGAATGCACCAGGGCGAATAGCTCAGGTGGCTGCCCGGCCGCGAGCCACCGGGGCGGAACTGGCTCATGACGCCCGCCAAGCGCTCGGCCCAATCGCTGGGCCGAAAGGTTTTCCCATCGTGGGTAATGCCTTGGATGAAGACTTCTTTGGTGGAGGGGGAAACCATCGCGGTCGGTTGGGTAAGTGGCAGCTCACCGCAGGGTTGCTACAGCCATCCATTCTAACTCTTATATAAGAGCTAACCCGGTACTCCTGCAGCCCGGGCGGGTAACGCATCGCAGTGATGCGCAATTGTCAATGGCCAGCCACGGCACTCCCCCTAGAATCGTGCTTCGCTTTTCGGGTGAAACACCCTGTTCGCAGGCCACAAGCCCAACCTTTTTCTGCACCGTCTGGAGATCTCTGCATGACCGCTTTCATCGAGGCAGCCTCGCCCCACGTAATGAACACCTATGGCCGCGTACCCATCGCGCTGGCCCGAGGCCAGGGCTGCCGAGTCTGGGACGTCAACGGCAAGGAATACCTGGATGCGCTGGGCGGCATTGCCGTGAACACGCTGGGGCACAACCACCCCAAGCTGGTGCCTGCGCTGCAAGACCAGCTCACCAAGCTCATCCACACCTCCAACTACTACCACTCGCCGCTGCAAGAAGCGCTGGCCGCCAAGCTGGTGGAACGCTCTGGCATGACCAACGTGTTCTTCTGCAACTCGGGTCTGGAAGCCAACGAGGCGGCCATCAAGATCGCACGCAAGTACGGCGTGGACAAGGGCATCGCCAAGCCCGAGATCGTGGTCTACGAAAAGGCCTTCCACGGCCGCTCCATCGCCACCATGTCGGCCACAGGCAACCCCAAGATCTACAGCGGCTTTGGCCCTCTGGTCGAGGGCTTCATCCGCGTGCCACTGAACGACATCGAGGCCATCAAGCAACGCACCGAGGGCAACCCCAACGTGGTGGCGGTGTTCTTTGAAACCATCCAGGGCGAAGGCGGTGTGAACCCCACCCGCGTCGAATACCTGCAGCAGTTGCGTGCCCTGTGCGACGAGCGCGGCTGGCTGATGATGATTGACGAAGTGCAGTGCGGCATGGGCCGCACCGGCAAGTGGTTTGCCCACCAGTGGGCAGGCATCGTGCCCGACGTGATGCCCCTGGCCAAGGGCCTGGGCTCTGGCGTGCCGATTGGTGCGGTGGTGGCGGGCCCCAAGGCCGCCAACGTGCTGCAACCGGGCAACCACGGCACCACCTTTGGTGGCAACCAGTTGGCCATGCGCGCAGGCAACGAAACCATCCGCATCATGGAAGAAGAAGGCCTGCTGGAGAACGCAGCCACCGTGGGCGCGCACCTGAAGGCGGCCCTGCAGCGCGAACTGGGCAGCCTGCCCGGCGTGAAGGAAATCCGCGGCCAGGGCCTGATGCTGGGCATTGAGCTGAACAAGCCCTGCGGCGCCCTCACCGGCCGCGCCGCTGAAGCAGGCCTGCTGATCAGCGTGACGGCGGACAGCGTCATCCGCCTGGTGCCCTCGCTGATCCTCACCGTGGCCGAGGCCGACGAAATCGTCGCCA